>ERZ773212.83-NODE-83-length-50910-cov-15.086992_pt1 | contig 50910 bp, 49 predicted proteins | sample MGYA00581005_ERZ773212 | MGnify/ENA primary metagenome ERZ773212 (study PRJEB29015, sample SAMEA2738154) | human oral metagenome | biome: human oral; feature: human-associated habitat; material: saliva | place: China | collected 2196 ... | reverse complement strand
GGATAGGACAGGTAATGTTTATTTTGTCAGAGGCGGTGGAATAGTAAATGGTCTTAGCGGAACAATAGCGACCGGAAAATTTAGCATAGATACAAATGATTGGGATAAAGATAAGTTTCGTGAGGTAATATCGGGAGGTAGTTTTGGATTTAGTATAGGATTGTATGGCTCAGCCAATATTAATATAGGAGAAAAATATGGGTCTCGGGAAATAGGGATATCTAATGGTGCATCTGCATCTATGACATATACTGATGCAAAATATATTTGTAATATAAATGATTTATGAGAGGTGCCACCATGGAGAAAATAGACTGGAAGAATTTAAGCTATTATGATTTTATTGGTTTTGTGGCAGTTACAGCCTTTTTGTTGTTTGTCCTGTATTTCGGAGGGCTTTGGTATGCGACTTATGATTACAGGATACAGATGAGAGATCAGATGGTGGAAATGTATAAGCAACTCCCCAACCCCATACCGCCTATTGAAGACGATTATGGAGTGCACCAAAGATGGTTAGTGTTTTATATTGATGGAGTAAAGGTGTTAAATAAACCACAGCCTGAAAATGTGATAAATGAATATAAAAAAGCGTTAGAGAAAGAAGGATGGGCTACTGAAAGAGAATATGAACATGTAAGAAATGATAAGAATAAAATTTATGGAATAAATATGAGAAAAGGAGAGTTTATTTTGTCTGTTTCTGCACGAGAGAACAGGGATTCAATAAATATTCATTTAATTAAGAGGGATTGGATATACAATAAGGGCTTTTAATACAATTTACATAAATAGGGAACCATAACCATTACCAACAAAGAAAACCGGAAACAGGACATAGAGAAACTGAATAGAAACACAGAAGACAGCCTAAGCAAACTCAAAGAAATTTTTGATAAAACAAAAGTAGAAGAAAAACAGGAACTCATCCACATGATGAACATAGTGGGTAACCAAATCATCCATGAAGCGGCAGACCATTATGGATGGAAAGAAGGATCCACAGAAAAACTCCTTCTCCATGGAGCCATAGGCGCACTGACAGGAACCATGAGCGGAGGAAACGCATTGTCAGGAGCCGTATCGGGAAGCGTGAACGAATTTGCTTTGGCATACATGGAAAAAACAAAAGGAAGAGACTGGATGGACACCCACCCCGATACCGTACAAGCCATCAGCACCGCCTTGGGAGCCGGCAAGATGTTAGATATAGGAAAATTTTTAACAACGGATGATCGTGGTAAGGAAATTAGTGGAATGGCTGGTAGTATGGGAGGAACTACATTGGGAGCATTCCTAATTTCTAGTGGGATTCTAAATGTAGGGGCTGGAGTCCTGCCATATCCAGGCCCTCAACTTATAGGAGGCGCAAGTATTGTATTTACTGGGTATTTAGGTGAACAGTTAGGGAATTCTTTATATGATTCTTATCAAAGAAAAAAAGCATATGTGGATTATATCTATAATTTATCAAATGATGTTAGTAAAAATGATAAAGATGAATTTAGAGAAAGGCTTAAACAATATTTTATTGTAGAGGATTAATAGGAGAAGGCAATGGATATAATAGATAAATTTTTCTTTATAGGATTAACAGCAATGTTATTGGCATTTCTTTCTGTTTGTACATTTGTCTGTTATGATGTTTTTCATGGTAGGATAAAATATCCTATTGAATATATTTTGATAATCATAATTGGATTGTTATGGGTAATTATGCTTTTTTTGTCTACTATAATTGGCACAACGAATATTTCAGAAAAAATAGGAGTTTACTATGATAAAGAGTTTGGAATTCTAATAGGAATTTTTTCTTTTTGGTTAATGAATATTATGATTCGATATTATAAATATGTTTTTCTTATTCTACCGTATAAAAATAGTGGGGAACCAAATCATCCATGAAGCGGCAGACTACTATGGATGGAAAGAAGGATCCACAGAAAAACTCCTTCTCCATGGAGCCATAGGCGCACTGACAGGAACCATGAGCGGAGGAAACGCATTGTCAGGAGCCGTATCGGGAAGCGTGAACGAATTTGCTTTGGCATACATGGAAAAAACAAAAGGAAGAGACTGGATGGACACCCACCCCGATACCGTACAAGCCATCAGCACCGCCTTGGGAGCCGTCGCGGGAGGCCTGACAGGAGACAGGAACACAGGAGCCTATACGGCACAGATGGGGACGAGATGGAAGTTACAGCTAATTGATTTTTCTAATAAAGAAGGGGGGATATAATTAATTCAATTATTGGATGGAGGGGTCATTTTATCGCAATGGGGAAACTGTGGAAATCCATCCCTCAGGACTTATGGCAGAATTTGATAGCAGTCCTTCTGCCGGAGTTTCTTTAGCAATTGGTTATACTCTTTAGCAATTGGTTATACATGGTGGGTAGGGAGAATTTATGGATAAGGATAATCGAAGGCTCATAAGGATGAAGGAGGTTATATTAAATATATTTATCGCGGTAATTTTGGCGTCATTTGGGATTTGGCTAATAGGTGGTATAACTTATAATGTCTTCCAAAAGGAGCAAATTCATCAACGAATTTTAGCATTAGAAAAAAAGGCATATGATATAGAACCTCTGGAGGCATATGATGTATCTGATTTTCAATTAACAAATCGAAGAGCGATTATAGCAAAATCTATTCGAACCTATATTAAACCCATTACTTCTGATAAGTCGCCCCAAATAGTAAAAGAGGAATTTCTTCAATATTTTATGTCTCATGGATGGAATATAAAGCATGCATGGGAAAAACCTAAACCATACCTGCAAGTGCAAAATGATGACTATATTGTTACGTTAGATTTAGTATCTCAAGAAACTAATACTTGGCGTATGATAATCGCGTATAATGATTTTTTTGAAAGAAACAATTTATAAAAATGCGAAGTATATGAAAAATAATTGAAAAAAGCATTTCCATTTTTAGTATTTACACAAAACTCAAAAATTCCTTTATTAGAAAAGCGTTTCTCCTGCGGGGATAAAACCTCGTAGAGAAACGCTTTTGTCGTTTAATCAGAATCCCGGAGTCAGGGTCGCCTGGAAGTTGTCGTTGATGTACTTTCTGGTGGCTTCCGTCTGGAATATTTTTACAAATTTTTGATAGGTGGGGTTGTCTTTATCCTGCTCTCGGGCAGCGATGACATTTACATACGGGCTGGTATTGTCTTCCTGGGCGAGAGCCGTCTTCGGATCCAGTCCCGCGGATACTGCGTAGCCGCCGTTGATGATGGAGGCGTCGCAGTCTTCAAGAGCTCTTGGGAGCTGGGGCGCCTCCAGTTCGATGATTTTCAGATTTTTTGGGTTGGAAGCGATATCGGAGACGACCGCTTTGACAGGATTGACGCCTTCTTTTAATTTCAGCAGGCCGTTTTTCTCCAGAAGAAGGAGGGCGCGGCCTCCGTTGGATGGATCGTTCGGAATCGCAATGGATGCGCCGTCGGGGAGATCGGACAGAGTCTTGTGTTTATTTGAGAACAGACGAAGGGGCGCGAGGTAAGTGTTTCCGATGGGAACAAGTTTTGTGCCGTTCTTTTCATTGAATGCTTCAAGGAAGGGGACGTGCTGGTAAGAATTTACGTCGATGTCGCCCTGCGCCAGTGCCTGATTGGGGGTGACATAGTCGGAGAAGGGGACGATGGTCACTTTGAGGCCTTCTTTTTCGGCTTCTTTGGCGACGAATTCCACGACCTGTTCCGAGTAGCCCGGTGTCGTGCCGACTTTAATTTCATTTTTTGTTTTCGCAGGGTCAGCAGACGCGGCGTCTTTTTTATCGCTGCCGCAGCCTGCGATGAAGCCTGCACATGCCAATGCGGCCAGGGAAATGATGACAGTTTTTTTCAGATTCATAATACATACCTCTCTTTTAAAAATAATTTTGTGATAAATTTGGAAACCGGAAATAAGAATGGCGGAAACGGGTAAAAAAAAACTCCATCCCAGCAAAGGGACGAAGACCGTGTTACCACCCAATTTTACCTGCACGTCACCGCACAGGCCTCCATAGGTACGCCGGCTTGCGCCTTGATACCGCATCTCTGTAACGGGAGATCCCGGGCTGCTTTATTATTCGGCAAACCTGACTCGGAGGCCATGTTCAGCAAATTTTCCCGCGCTCCTTTTCACCCGCCGGAGCTCTCTTTGGCAGTTCCATCTGCTTACTCTTCTCTTCACAGTCATTATGTAAGTTGGAACAACTATACCACTCGTCTTTTTGCGTGTCAAGGAAAATTTTAAAAGGAATGGGGGTTGAGGGATCTTTTTATCAGATTTCTTTACATTTAAGAATGATTTTTATTTTCTGCCGCAAAATAATTGGCACTCTGATTTAATAATTGAATTAGGGGAAGCTATTTTATATAATAGGAAGTAAGTAATAATTAAGGTGTGGGAAAAGAAACAGGTTTTGTATTTTATGAAAAATTTTCAGTTACAGGAAGTGGGGAAGGGAAATCATGACATCAGGGAAAGAAGATTATTTGAAAGCGATTTACATCATCAGCGAAGATCATGAGCTGGTATCCAACAAGGAATTGTCCGACATGCTCCATGTGTCGCCGCCGTCAGTGAGCGAGATGATTATGAAGCTGCAGAAAGAAGGGTATGTGGACTACACCGCTTACAAAGGCAGCAAGATGACAAGGAAGGGAAGGAGGGAAGCAGGCAAGCTTTTCCGTTTTCATGCGTTGTGGGAAGTATTCCTTGTGGAAAAGCTCCATTTTTCTTGGAGCGAAGCTCATGAGCAGGCGGACGGTCTGGAACACCAGACGAGCGACATGCTTGCGGAACGGCTTGATGAGTTTCTCGGACATCCTGAACATTGTCCCCATGGTGACCCTATTCCGAAGGCGGACGGCAGCCGCAAAGGGCTTACTTTCCGTACGCTTTCCGATTTAAAGGAGGGGGATAGTACCACTATCCGCCGTATTGTGGAAGATTACAGCCTGATGGACTATCTTCAGGAGAAAGGCATCCATCCCGATATGCGGGTCACTGTAAAAGAAAAGGAACCTTATGAAGGACCGATTCTTCTTGCTACGGAGGCGGGTGATATTTCTCTCAGCTACAAAGCGGTGGAACAGATTTTTATTGACGAATAAGATGAATAGAATAATACGGAGAGCCTCGTTTAGGGCTCTTTTTAATAGCGGCAGGCAGATGCTTTATTTCCCTTTATGCATAAATGGCATATGAAACGGGGGAATACATGCAGAAAAAGTACGATGAAAAAGGCTATACAATTAAAGACAAATCGCTTATAATACATTTACACAATTTTGAATGATGTATACGGAAAAAGACAGAAATGTCTGCCGAAGGAGTAACACTATCAGGCGTCCCATGGGACACGAAACCGTGTACGGACAAACCTCTGGAGAGCGTCGTATATGACCGCCGAAGGTGCAGGGGCGCGGGGAAGAGTAGTCCTCCCGCTCTAATCTCTCAGGCAAAAGGACAGGGTCGGTGCAGCTATGGAAACATGCATGCCGGCTCTGTTTTTGTCTTCAGGGCCGGTTTTTATATGGTTCCGTCATGTGCCGGGGAACGGAAGTTTTTGAGGGTGGGAGTGAGTGCGAATGCTTGACTTGTTAAATCAAATTAATGCTATTGTCTGGGGCCCGTGGCTCCTTGTTCTGCTGGTAGGGACCGGCGTATATCTGACGATCCGTCTCGGCCTTCTCCAGATGGTCAAGCTGCCAAGGGCCCTTCGGCTGATTTTCTTTGCAAGAAACAAAGGTGACGGCGACATTGACAGTTTCAAGGCTCTCTGTACGGCGCTTGCCGCGACGGTAGGCACGGGAAATATCGTAGGCGTTGCTACTGCCATCAAATTGGGCGGTCCCGGCGCGCTTTTCTGGATGTGGGTAGCCGCTTTCTTCGGCATGGCTACCAAGTACGCCGAGGGCTGCCTTGCCGTCAGGTTCCGCTCCGTCGATGAAAATGGAAATATCGCAGGCGGTCCGATGTACTACATCGAACAAGGGCTGGGAAAGAAATGGAAACCTCTTGCGCTGGCTTTTGCGTTCTTTGGTACGCTCACCGCCATGCTCGGATCCGGTACGACCACCCAGGTTAATGCCATCACGTCTTCTCTGAATGCATCCATGGGCGTTCCTATCCTGCCTGCCGTCGCCGTAATTACGGTCCTGGTCGCCGTGATTACTTTCGGCGGACTGAAATCCATCGCGAAAACGGCGGAAAAAATAGTTCCTGCCATGGCGGTTCTTTACTTCCTCACCACCGTGTCCCTTCTTGTTATCTTTGCCGGAGAACTGCCTCATGCGCTGGCGCTGGTCTTTGACGGAGCTTTTGAAGGCACGGCGGCGGTAGGCGGATTTGCCGGCGCGGGCATTATGCTCGCTATGCGGAGCGGTATTGCCCGCGGGCTCTTTTCCAATGAATCCGGCTTAGGTTCCGCGCCGATCGTGGCAGCGGCGGCAAAAACAAAATGGCCGGCTGAACAGGGGCTCATTTCCATGACAGGCACTTTCATCGATACAATTATCATCTGTACCCTGACCGGCCTTACGATTATCGTTTCCGGTGCATGGCAGGGCGATACCAACGGCGCCGCCCTCACACAGGCTGCTTTCAGTCATGGCTATGGCGATATAGCTCCGATTCTTCTCACCATTTCCCTGACACTCTTCGCTTTCACCACTATCATCGGCTGGAACTACTACGGCGAACGCTGCCTTGTATACCTTGTAGGCGTCAAAGGGATCATTCCTTACCGCCTGTGCTATGTCGCCATTATCGCAGGAAGCGCTTTCATGCAGCTTGAAGAAATCTGGGCGCTTGCGGATATTGTAAACGGTCTCATGGCCATTCCGAACCTGATTGCCCTTCTTGGACTTACCGGTGTAGTCGTCGCGGAAACAAAGCGGTATTTCCAGCACCTTGCCATTCGTGATGCGAAATTGGTGGCTTACAAAGCAAGGCATATAGGGAAGAAGTGATTGAAAGTCAGCAGGCAGACGATGCGGCATATACGATGATTTGTCTGTAGCCCGGACATAAAAATGAGAAAATGAAAATGCGGTACCTGTCAAGCGTGATGGGTACCGTTTTTGTATTAGCAGTTAGCAGTTAGCAGTTAGCAACTAGCAGCTAGCAACTAAGAACTAGGAGCTAGTAGCTAGCCATTAGCTGTTAGCGGCAAGACGTCATCAGCGTAATAGATTCTTCACTCAGTGTTACTGTTCCGTTTCCTGCCTTTCTCAAACAGCATTCTTGCATCCATTCAGAATGACAGCGGACGGCAAGGCGTCATAATGAGGAAAGCGTCAGTCGTCATACTGAACGAATGTAAAGGATCTGCTATTGTGGTGAGGAAGTCGGTAAGGCGTCATAATGAGGGAAACGTTAAGCGTCATCCTGAACGAACGTGAAGGATCTATTACCGTGAGAAGGAAGGCGGTAAAATGTCATCAGTGTAACAGATTCTTCGCTTTGTGTCATATTGCTGATTCCCGCTTTTCTCATAAAACATTTTTGCCAAAGCTCTGAATGACGGGAAGCCGGTAAGACGCCATCAAAGTAATAAATTCTTTGCTCTGTGTCACTGTCTCGTCTGCCGTCTTCCTCACACAGCATTCTTGCTCCTGCTCTGAGTAACTGGGGGCGGAAAGTGTGTCCGGGGTATAAGGGATAATTATTCTGCCGGAGAAAAACCGCCTCTGAAGGTCAGATTCAGGTCTGATGGCCAGGGCGGCATTTTAATATTTATAGGATGTATTTTTCAGCAAAAACGGCGGTAAAGTTTTTCTGCGGCTTCCACGTCTGTCATATGGAAGCGATGGAGTTTTTTGGTAAGCATGCCGATAAAAGGGTGGGAGCGGAGGAAGCGGACCGCTTTTTCTTTTATCCCATTTTTATCTGTATCGGTATAGCCTTTTTCAATGGCATCCAGCCAGTCTCTTTCTTCTGCGTAGTTTATTCTGCAGATTCCGTGGAGAAGAAGAAGGAAATCTTGTATTTTCTGCGTTTCTTTCCTGCTGCAGTAGTGCCGGCTTTCCCAGTCGAGAAACGTAATTTTTCCGCCGGTGCTGCACAGGATATCCCGCGGCGCAGGACGGCCGTGGATGACATCCGCGTTGTGGAGTGCGGCGAGAGACGCGCCTATGCGGTAGAGAAGATTCTTTTTTTCTTCAAAGGTGAAATCAGGATCTTCCATCCAATCTTCTATCGTGGGGCCGCCGTCACGGGTGACCATGTATTCGGATGTGAGAACTTCGATTTGCGGAACAAGCTCGGGGCATGCCTTCGCGGCGATGGCAATTCGGGCGACTTCGAAAAGAAATTCCGTTTCCGGAGGCTGTTTTACCAGACGGTTTCTTTTATTGCTGTACTTTCTTTTGATCCAGAAAATGGTATCATCAATTTTAAATCGTATATTCTTTTGATCCGGGTAGCAAGCGATTTCTTTTTCCGCCGCTTGTTTTATGATTTCTGTATTCATGATTTCCCTGTGTGACGGCTAAATACTTTTAATAGATGTATCCATCTTAGCACGTTGACCCGATTTTTCAAGTTTCATGGAAGAGCCGGCGGCTTGAATAATCGGTTTATATTTCCTATACTGGACGTAGAATGATGAGAGGACACAGGGGATTGGAGCAGTGCGCGGGAGGACATATGGAAGCGGATGAGTGGGAAAGAACCGTTTGCAGTGAAAGAGGAAAAGAGAAATCTTTTTTTGGAGAGAAATTTTCTTCTCCACTTGGTTTATGCTGTTTCTTTCTTGCCGCTTCGGCGGTTTTCTTTTGGAGTCCTTTCGTTTCTTTGACGCTTCTTTTGCTTCCGCCTGCCTGGGAAGATTGGAAGACGGGGTATGTTTCTGATTATTGGAGCGTTTTCCTTGCAGCGGCAGGGTTGGGGCACAATGTTTTTTACAGCCGTTTGACGGATGGTTTTATATCCTGCGCTTTTGTTCTTGGCCTGTACGGGCTTCTCTTTCTGCTGGCAAAGCATGCCATGGGGGCGGGAGACATATTTCTTTCAGGTGCGGCTGCATTATGGCTTGCACCGGTTTCCGTACCGCTTTTCCTGTTTCTTTCCGCTTCCTCCGCGGCTATTGCAGGCATGGTGCTTCTTTTCCTTGGAAGAATGTCCCGCAGGGAGGGGATTCCTTTCTGCCCGTTCATCGCGTTGGGAGGTGTGGCGGCATATGGCGCGGAAGTATTTCAGCTTCCGTTCTTTCCATCGTGGCACTGTTTTATTTGAAGTCCTTCTGGCAGCGGTAATTTTATCGCTTGCGGCGCTGGCGGTGATTCCTCTGTACACGGGATGGCGGAGCGAGAAAAGGCTGGAACTGGCAGCGGAGGAAGTGGCTTCGGCGATACGGCAGGTGGAAATCCTTGCGAAAAATGAGTCGGCCGACTATCCTTCCATGTCGGAAGGGCTCACGTTCTTTTGTGAAACGATGACTGACGGCACGGGACGGTATTACACGAGGAAAGGGACGGAGCGCGTGAATCCGAAAGGATATCTGCCCAAAGGGATCCGCGTGGACGGAGGGAAGGCCTCGCTCCGTTTCCGGAAAGACGGTTTCGCAGGAACGGGAGAAGAATATAATATATTTCTGACCACCGACAATGGGAAATACGGGCGGATGATTACGGTAGCCATGTACACGGGGCGTGTCCGTGTAAGGAAAATAAAATAGTGGGAAAGATCGGTTTTATGGTAGAATGAAAATGTATCAGGGAGATCTGATATATCATTAAAGGAAAGGATTCTTTCCACGGATCATGAGCTGATCCATTTAGTATTTGTCACGAATTTTCGTGCACCTGTTATTTATGTAAGAAAAGAGGAATTTTATATGGCTTATTTTATTACCCCGAATGTTACGGCGGATAATTCCGCTTTCCCTCTTCGGCAGGCAGAAGGGAAAGTTCTCGGACGCGTCCGTTCCCTTGTCAAGGGATCCACGCCGCGGGCGGGAGTGAAGGATTACCGCTTTTTTGTTGATCCTTTGTCATCGCTGCCGCCTGAAATGGGAGAAGGCCCGCGGTTCGGCTTTACCGGATTTATGAGCCGCAGCGGTTACGGTTTCAATGCTTTTGCCGGTGAAGAGGAGGCGCTTGCCAGATTGCAGGAAGATCTGGGCGGTTCTTTCGTGACATTCACGCCTGCTCTTAGAAATAATAAGTTTTTCGTCCTTGATGATTTGAAAAAGGAAGGACGCACCCCTTTCATGGAACAGGATGAAGATTACCGTCCCGTTCCTGCTTTTGGACGACAGGGAGAGCCAGCGATGGAAGGGAATATTAATAAGTTCTGCCGCCATCTTTTGGAGGGGAAACCTATACCCGGCCTGTCAAAAAAATATTGGAACAATGATTTTACGCCCTACTTTATTGCTGCGGCTGCGGAGCGGCACGATGGAAAGTTGGGCGACTTTGTTCTTTTTGCACCTTTGAATGGAGATGCTTTTGAAGAGACAGTCATTGATGAGGGCGGCGCGTATTTTCACGGAGGCCGTCTCGGGTACAAAGTGATTGATATCTCTGACGAAATCATGGCGGGTCACGTTCTCCGCTGTGCCAATTCACCCCTTTGGTTTGTACCTTTTGAATATATCGAACACTTGAAAGAGGGCATGGAAGAAGTGCCGGCTGATGGGGATATTTTATCCGCCCGCGGCATTGAAGAAAGGCCGGCAGTATCTTTTGTGTCTGCCGCAGAAGCACCTGCGGGTTTGGGAAATATCCTGCCTTCCCTTTTGGAGAAAGACATTTCTGAAAGCGTGACTGCCGGCGAGGAAGGACCGGCAATCGATGAGAAAGTGGAAGAAATAGAAATGTCTGAAGAAACGGAGGAAAAACCGGACAGGGAAGATGAATTCCTGAACCGTTTTTCCGCGCTTGCTTCTTCAAAAGGACTTCTGTATGCGGAAAAAGATTTGATCAATTTCCATATTTCCGTGAAATCTTCGCGCCTGACGATCCTGTCGGGGATGAGCGGCACAGGGAAATCACGTCTTGTCCGTCTTTACGGCGAAGCCATGGGACTGCCTAATGACCGCATCGCCGTTGTGCCTGTCCGCCCGTCATGGATGGATGACGGAGATATCCTCGGCTATGCGGATATGAAAAATATGATTTACCGCCCTGCCGACACGGGCCTTGCGGAGCTTCTTCTTGATGCGGAAAGGCATCCGGAGGAAATGTATATCGTTTGCTTTGATGAAATGAACCTGGCCAGAGCGGAGCATTACTTTGCCCAATTTATTTCCGTACTGGAAAAAGAGGAGGATCCGGTTATCCGCCTGTACAATCCGTCGCTCCAGGGGCGCCTTTATAATGGGGACGCCTATCCCGCGGAAATTTCCATCGGAAGAAATGTCATTTTCACCGGTACGGTGAACGTGGATGAATCGACGTACCGTTTTTCCGATAAAATCCTCGACCGCGCGAACATGATTACTCTCCATCAGGAACGATTTAGTGACTGGCTCACTGCCGAAAAGGCGGAGCCGCCGGATCTGAAGGAAATATCCTTTGCCCAGTTTGAAAGTTACCGGAAAACGGGGGATATGAAACTCACGGCGCGGGAATTGGAATTCCTTGATACGCTGAATGATGCCCTTCGGGAAGGCGGTGTCCAGGGGTGTATCGGTTTCCGCGTGGCGCGCCAAATGGACAGGTACTTAAAGAATATTCCCGAAAATGACGGTTTTGATCGGGAGGCGGGACTGGACTGCCAGCTGGTACAGAGGATACTTACCAAAATACGCGGCTCTGCCCAGCAGCTGTCTGCTTTGCTTTCTCTCTCCGATAAAGGCGAAGTGGAAGGGCGTTTAGTCAAGGTGCTTGACAGTTTTTCCGATCTTTCCGATTTTGAGGAATCACGATGTGCCTTGCGTGCTAAAGCACAGGAACTGAATTTGTATGATTACACGGTCTGAACGGTCAGGAGAAAAACGGAACCGGATATTTTCGCCGGGGGGAAGGAACCGCCGTGAAAAGAAACTGCCCTTCAGGCTTTCTTTCATTACAAAAGGCGACGGCGGCCGTGTTTACCCGTTTACCCGGTTTGTAAACGGAGAAGAAGCAGTTTTGGAAGAATCCGCCGGTGTGAGTCTCGTGGAAAATCAGGATATCTGGCTCCGCTTCGACGGGCCTCCCGATTTCCGTTTTACCATGGACGGGCTCGATGTGGTGACGCTGCCCCATGCGGAAAAGATTGACGGACAGAGTTATCTCCGCCCAGGATGGAAAGGAGAACCGTTCCTTCTTTTTGAGGGGAGAGACTTCCCGCTTGTTCCCGGTTACTATGTGATTACCGTGACAGGCGCGGGGAAAATATGGCGGGGGCTTTTGGAAATCGCCCCCAAGTTCATGGGACGGCAGAGCTGGCAGGCTATGCGTGAGGAACTGGTAGAGGAAATAAAAGATCTTTCCTTCGACTTTATGAAACGGAGTATCCATATTTCCCGTTCCATGGAAGGCGAACTGGGGCTGAAATCTGCCATGCTGCTCCGTTTCTATGCCATCAGCGAAGAGTCGGACCGTGTCGTGCAGGTGCTGGGGGAACTGGCGCGTACGGCAAATTCCCGCATTGTCCGCAAACAGGGTGTCGTAAGGAGCAATCGGGATGCCGCAGGCGCCCATATCCGCTGTGCAGCGGGAAAGTCGCGGGAAGGGACGCCCGTCCTGCCTGTCATTTGCTCGGAAGTGACCTGGAACGTGGCGGAGAATCGTTTTGCCAAAGCTATTTTACAAAAGCTGGATGAAAATCTCCGTTCTTTTGTACAGGAAATTGACGATCATGCACGGCGGCTGGGAAAAGTACAGGATGCCAATGCGGGGTACTATAAAAACCGCGATTTTAAAAACGGGGCCAATGCGCTTTCTCATTTTGAGAAATACCGGGCCCGGGCGGTGCATATACGAAATGCGATCCGGATGGTGGCAGAGGCGACTTGGTTTCATGAAGCAGAAAGCGGAATGCCCGAAACACTGCCCATGACTGTTTTTCTTGACCCCCGTTATTCCCTCTTGTACAGGCTGTACAGAAATTTGAAAAATCCTGCCGACAGTCTTTCCGTATCATCTTTCTATCAATTCCAGTGGAAGAGGACAGATAAACTGTACGAACTTTGGTGTTTCCTCCAATTCATCAAGGCGCTGGAAGAAAAGGGGTGGGAGCTGGCAACGGGCCCTGCCGTGGTACAGGAAGACGGGAAGTACCGTCTGTCCAGCCTGGAAGAAGGAACGGAAATTACTCTGTCAAGGAATGATGAAAAGATCCGTCTCATTTATGACGGCACTGTGCCCCAGCATGCATCGGACACCGACAGGGAAACGGATCCCCTCTATACAAATAATGTCCACCGCCGTCCTGATCTCCGCATGGACTACTATCGGAACGGAGTGTATTATGGCTCTCTCGTGGCAGATTTTAAATACCGTGATATTTTTTTCCTGTGGCGCGATGCGGCAAGAAGTGCGGGCATCCGTACCCAGTTCAACGCGTACCGTGATATGAATACGAAATTTTACCGCGGCATGGAAGAGGGCGATTCTCTCAGGAACAGCCGTCCTGTAAAAGAAGTGTGGGCGGTTTTTCCGAAAGAAATACCTCCCCGCGGAGATGAGGATTTCAGTCTTCGTTTCATTTCTCTTGCTCCCGGTCTGAAAGCGAACGGGAATCTGGCGGAGATGGTGGAGCGGTACATTGTTTCTCTGAATGAAAATTAGGACAAAAAAAGCGTTTGGAACCAAACAGTCCAAGCGCTTTTCAATTTACCGGATATGGTCTTTGGGAATCTGTGCCTCGCAGAGGTGGTGGATTTCTTCCGTATGCCTGCTTTCTGTAAGGAAGTAAAGGAAATCACCGGAGAGAAGTTTTGTGTCAGGGTCGGGAATCATATCTGCCCCCTGCCTTTTGATATTGACGAGTACCGTGTGAGACAGACGGGGGATTTCCTCCACTGTCCGGTTTTCGAGGATGGAACCGCTGCCCACGGGAACTTCCAGAATATTTCTTTCTTCGTCGGAAATGGGCGTAGAACCATTGGACAGGGATTTTTTCAAGAGAGAATCATAAATCGGCTGGCCTTTCAGCAGTTCCGCTGTGACATAAGCTACGGCGGAAGCGAGGGCAAGCGCCGTGAGGTGATGGAAGTCACCTGTCATTTCCAGAATGAGGAGCGTCCCCGTAATGGGAGCGCGGATACTGGCGGCAAAGAAAGCGACCATGGCAATGATAATAATGTTTGGCAGGTAGAGGGCGGATAAAATGCCTGCAGAGATGAGGAGTTCCCCCTCCAGGGAGCCGATGAGGGCGCCGATGACGAGAAGAGGCAGGAAAAAACCGCCGGGAACGCCGCAGCCGTAACTGATGAGGGTGAAAAGAAATTTTGCCAGAAGAAGCGCCGCAAGGAATCCGAAGCCGTACCGTGCTTTTGCCAGCGAATCGACCAAGAAATTTCCTCCGCCCAAGACATCGGGCAGTGTGAAAGCAAGAATCGTTGCTGCAAAGAGGGCAAACATGATTTTCATATATTGGTTTCTGAAGACGGGAAGACCGTAAAAAGCGTCCATATGGAGCAGGCCGTAATTGAAAACGATACCTGCAAAACCGCAGGAAACGGCAATAAGCACTACACACCACAAGTATTCCGACGGCAGATGGACAAGAAGAGGAAAGGAAAAACTTGTCGCCGATCCGAAAAAGAACTGGGACACAATGGTGGCGGAAATAGCGGAAGCCATTGTAGGGAGAAGGACAGCGCCCGAAAAATTGCGGTGGAGCTCCTCCAAAGCGAACATCGTTCCCGCCAGGGGAGCATTAAACGCCGCCGCAAGACCCGCGCTGGCGCCGCTGGTGATGAGATACCGTTCCTCCATGCGTGTCCGTCCCATGAGGCGGCTCAAGCCCTGGGCGGCAACGGCGCCGATTTGAATAGACGGCCCTTCACGGCCCAGAGACAAGCCCGCGCCGATGCCTAAAGCACCTGCGGTGATTTTTACCCAGAGAATGCGGAACCATTTCATTTTGAAGAAACCGAGAATGACACCCTTCACCTGCGGAATCCCCGACCCGGAGGCCATGGGGGCGTATCGGCACATGCCGTAAAGTGCGCCGCCGATGAAAAAAAGCGCCGCCAGCCACCAAAGGAGGGGGAGGAAATCGGAAATCCCGAAAGACGGGATAATGATTTCCTGAAACAGACGGCGGCGATAGGTATCAGCCAGTCCCAGGAGGAAACGGAAAAGGGCAATCAAAAGACCGCCGGCGATTCCGACGAGGATTCCTTCCAGAAAAAGGCGGAGACGGAACCGGTGCCAGTGATCAAGAGCGAGATATGTTTTGAAAAGCTGTTTGTTAAACTGCAGGCGGGATTCTTCCCTTTCCGCCTTTTCCGATTGAGAGTCCATAATCTTTCCGATAGAAATAAGCCGCGAAGATGCTGCAGCCTGAAAATTAAAGTTTAACCTGGTAAGTGAGTACCGCGTCGATAGCGGAAATGGCATTTTCCCAGGTGAGGTAAGAATCCTTCATCTCCCGGGCGTAAAATTCATCTTTTACGTACTTCGCATTGATTTCCACATTCAATCTGGCCGCACGGATACAGGAAACGGCTTCTTCTGCGGCGATAACCGCGTCGGTGATGACATTCTTATTGCAGTGAAGCAGAAGCTGGGTAAATGCGGGGAGCAGTTCGCTCATAGCGTCTGCCATCCGGTAAGGTGCTTCTGCCGATTTTTTAAAAGCCGCTTCCAGATTTTCTTTCCGCTTCGTGTCGGCAGGATCCCTTGGTGATTGGAGAAGCGCCATCAATTCACAGAAGTTTTTTGCATCTTCATCCATCAAGTCAAGGAAAATAGAACGGGCCGATTCGAAAATGGCGGCATACTGCTCCGCTTTTTCACGGAAATCATCAGTATTCTTTCCGGAGGAAGAAAGGCGGGAAGCCATTTCTCCCAGGGCGCAGGCCTGTGCTCCGATGAGTCCCGCAGCAGCACCGCCGCCGGGAGCGGGAGCCGTAGAACCGAGAGCGGATAGGTAAGCATCAATCGTCATTTCATGAAATTTAAGAGACATAGGACCTCCTATATGCTTTATACGCTTTTATTATATAGCATGGATAGGAAAGTAGAAAGAAATATTATAAAAGGATTTAAAGAGAATATGGGTTTGTGAAAAAATAATTGACAAAGCACCGCCCCTACCATATACTAAAAATGTAATAATTATATCTTAGCGAGAGATAGTAGGTTATTACAATAAGGTCCAACAGGAGTGTTGGTACCGTAAAGCTCTAACGGCACCCACGGGTGCCGTTATCTTTTTATATGACTTTTTAACCGTAGACATGTGGATATTTTTAGTAAATATTTTGTACAAAGGAGAGAAGCCATGAATTACGTATTGGGATTGGATGTGGGGATTGCCTCGGTAGGGTGGGCTGTATTGGAACTGAACGAGGAAGATAATCCGATACGTATAGAAGGCTTGGGAGCTCGTATTTTTGACAAGGCAGAGGTACCGAAGACAGGTGCGTCACTGGCAGCGCCACGGAGAATGAGCAGGGGAATTCGCCGTGTTATCCGCCGCCGTCGTTTCCGTTTGCAGAGAGTGCGGAGTTATCTTAAAAGACATAATATTTTGCCGGCAGAAAAAGTAGACCATCTCTATGATGTGCCTTCGGCGATAGATATTTATGAACTGAGAAAAAGAGCGCTCACGGAAAAAGTGACGGCTGAAGAATGGGCACGACTTCTCATATTCTTTGCCAAGCATCGCGGTTTTAAATCGAATCGTAAAAAAGCAAGCGGCGATGCAGATGAAGGTGAAATGTTGAAAGCTATTGCCGCCAATGCGGAGCTTTTGAAAAATTACCGCACCGTCGGTGAAATGCTTTGTGATAATGAAAAATTCAGGAAGCGGAAAAGGAACAGAGACGGCGCCTATAATTTCACCGTAAGCCGCGCCATGCTCATAGAAGAGATACATACACTTTTTGAAATCCAGCGGAATCTGGAACAAAAATTTGCTGATGAAAAATTAGAAGAAGAATATGTAATTCTTTTTGTAGCCCAGCGTAAGTTTGATGAGGGTCCGGGCGAGAACAGCCCTTATGCCGGCAATCAAATCGAAAAAATGATTGGCTCTTGTACACTTGAAGGGAAAAAAGAAAAGAGAGCGCCGAAAGCAAGTTATGCTTTCATGGCGTTCAACCTGTGGCAGAAAATTAACCATCTGAAAATAAACAGACGAGGAAGCGAGCGTTTTCTTACAGAGGAAGAAAGACGACGCATCGCTGATTTAGCATGGAAAAAAGAAAAACTGACTTATGGCAGTTTGCGTGAAGTCTTGTTTCTCGATCCGGAAGACCGTTTCGTAGGACTTCGGTATGATTTGAAAAAGGAAAAAGAGGAAGATCTGGAAGAGCCTGTGTCAGAAGCGGAGAAAATGTCTTTCAGTTGGGTAAAAGACTACCATAGTATCCGCAAAGCGTTGGATAAAGTTGAAAAAAACCGTATCCTTAAATTGAGCCATGAACAGTTGGATACCATTGCAACGGCTTTCTCTGTATATAAAAATGAAGAAACGATCGAGAAATATTTAGAAGAGGGGGGAATTGAAAAAGCGGATAGAGAAGCACTTCTGGAAAGACTTTCCAGTTTCAGCAAGTTCGGACATCTTTCCCTCAAGGCTTGCTACAAAATTCTTCCTTTTCTTGAAAAAGGAGAAGTTTATTCCAGAGCCTGCGAACGGGCAGGTTATGATTTCAGAAAAAGCTCTCTGGAAAATATCAATGATATACCTAATCCTGTGGTGAAACGATCCATCAGTCAAACGCTGAAAGTCATCAATGCCATTATCCTCCGGTATGGAAATCCGGTGGAAGTCCATATCGAACTGGCCCGCGAACTGGCAAAAAATTTCCGGGATCGTAAGAAAATGGAAAAAGGAATGCAGGAAAATCAGGCAAAAAATGAAAAGATCAGACAACGTTTGATGAGCGAATTTGGTGTACTTCGTCCCAAGGGTATGGATATCGTGAAATTTAAACTTTGCGAAGAGCAGAATGGAGAATGCGCGTATTCCCAGAAACATTTCGATATGGAGAAGCTCCTGAGAGACCCGTCTTATGCGGAAGTGGATCATATCATTCCCTATAGCCGTTCTTTTGATGATTCTTACAATAATAAAGTCCTCGTTCTTACAAAAGAAAACCGGGAAAAGAGAAACCGCATACCCATGGAATATCTGGCAGATGCTACGGAACGGAAGAATCGGTTTATCCATTGGGTGAAGAGTACCATTCGGAACAGTCGTAAGAGAGAAAACTTGCTTCGAACCGACTATACAGAAACAACAGAAAACGAATGGAAACGGAGAAATCTCCAAGATACACAGTATATCAGTAAGTACTTGTACAACTATCTTCGGCACCATTTGGTACTGGCTAAGGGATATACCGAAAGAAAAAGGCGGATTATCCCCGTGAATGGCGCGGTGACCGCCTATATCCGCAAGCGTTTAGGAATCAATAAAATCAGGGAAAACGGTGATCTCCACCATGCCGTAGATGCGGTGATCATCGCCTGCGCTACGCAAGGTATTGTAAATAAGGTGTCACGGTACAGCAAGAGCAGGGAACTGTGGGATTATGAAGTAGATATGGAAACGGGAGAAGTCCTTCAGAAGAAAAATGAAAATAGAAAAGACATATTTCCTGAACCATGGCTGAATTTCCGCTATGAACTGGAACAAAAAGTCAGAGTAAGACCGCTGGATATCCCGGAAACTGCTGATATAACAGAAATGGAAGAACCTTTTGTGTCCCACATGCCCAATCGGAAAATACATGGCCCGGCACATAAGGAAACCATTCGGAGCGGAAGATTGAAAGAAGAAGGATATACCATTTCGAAAACGGCGCTGATTGATTTGAAACTGACGGAAGATAAAGAGGAAATAAAAGGATACTACAATAAAGAAAGTGATCGGCTCCTTTATGAAGCGCTGAAAAAACAATTGCAAAGATATAGTGGGAAGGCGAAAGAGGCATTTAAAGAACCATTCCATAAACCAAAGGCCGACGGGACGCCCGGTCCGATTGTGAATAAAGTGAAAATTATGGAAAAATCCACCATGCCGGTACCGGTCAATGGTGGAAAAGGCCTGGCTTCTAATGGAAATATGGTGCGGATTGATGTGTTCCGGGTAGAAGAAAAGGGAAAGAAGAAGTACTATTTTATCCCTGTCTACGTGGCGGATACAGTGAAAGAAGAATTGCCCAATAGAGCTGTGCTTGCTCATAAGCCCTATGAGGCATGGAAGATCATGAAAGAGGAGGATTTTATTTTTTCTCTGTATCCCAATGATTTAATTTTTGTAGATGCAGGGAAAGAAATTCCCTTTAAGGCAGCGTTAAAAGGAAGTACTTTAGATCCGGAGAAAAAGGCGAGCCGTTTTCTGATGTATTACAAGGGGGCGGACATTGCAGGCGGTACAATAAATGGAGTCAATCATGATAGTACATATGGGATTAGAATTGGCCTACAACAGCTAAAGGAAATCAGAAAATGCCGTATTGATATACTTGGAAATATTTCTTTTGCAAGTAAGGAAAAACGACAGACCTTTCGGTAGAGGAGGCAGTTATGTACCAACATATCATGGTGGAAAGCGGTGCTAAAGTATTTCAAAAGAATAATCGTTTTTGTATCGAAAAAGATGTACTTCATGAACTGCCGGCGGAAGACATTGCTACGGTAGTTTTGGACAATCGGGAAATCATCATTACCACGTACTGCCTGGAAAAGCTTTCTTCGCGAGGGACGGTGGTTATTCTCTGCAATGGAAAGCATATGCCGGAATCTGTCCTTCTTCCTTATGGCGCCAATTCACGGCGGCTGAAAACGATCCGCCGTCAAATTTCCCAAAAGAAGCCGCGCTTGAAGCAGCTCTGGCGGCAGGTGATACAGGAAAAAATACGGAACCAGGGGCGGTGTCTGGAATTTTGCGGTAAAGAAAATATAGTGGATAGGCTGGTAGACAAAGTGAAGTCCGGCGATACGACGAATGTGGAAAGCACGGCGGCGGCCGCTTACTTTCCCAAGCTTTTTGGGGAAGACTTTACCCGCTGCACACCGTGCTTGGTGAATGATATCCTGAACTATGGGTATACGATTCTTCGAAGCGCCATCGCCCGATACCTGGCGATTTACGGCTTTGAACCAAGCCTTGGCCTTTTTCACCACAGTGAATTGAATGCTTTTAATCTGGCTGATGATCTCCTCGAGCCGTTCCGTCCCCTTGTCGATTTATATGCTTTCCGTTTTGTGGAAAGTGAGGGAGAGTATCTTACAAAAGAAATGCGTCGGGAACTTGTCCAACTTTTAAACTGCAATATTCGTTCAGGAAAAGAAATCCACGGTGTGAACCATGCCATTGAGCGGGAAGTGCAAAGTTTATCACGATGCTTTGAAGATACTTCGGCAGTTTTGCTCCTTCCTGAGTTAATGCCTTTACAGGCCCATGTCTATGAGTAAGTATATGCGTCTCATCGTAATGTTTGATTTGCCTACAGGGACAGCAGGAGAGCGGAGGGCGGCGAATCAGTTTCGTCATTTTCTCCTCCATGACGGCTACTATATGATGCAGTTCTCTATCTATGTGCGCCTTTGCAATGGGCAGGAAGCGGCAACGAAGCACCGCAGCCGTCTTTTGCGGGAACTTCCCGAGGAAGGTTCTGTGCGGACGCTCCTTGTGACGGAAAGGCAGTTTGAAGCCATGGAAATTCTTTGCGGAGAAAAGATTCCTGATTTGGATGAGCCTCAAAAAGAAAGTAAACTACTTGTCTTCTAAAAAATGAAAAATAAAGAGGAGAAATTACTTATTTCTTTGAAAATTTTCATACTAAAAAGACGGGATACTGAGTAGGTACCTCGTCTTTTTTAGCAGGTATTATACCTTAGCGAGAGATAGTAGGGAATTACAACAAGAACTGCATTTAGGATCGCAGTAATTTTATTATACCTTAGCGAGAGATAGTAGGGAATTACAACACATGTTATACTACATACGTAACTATACTGATTATACCTTAGCGAGAGATAGTAGGGAATTACAACCGCGGCGTACGCGTTTTGATTTTTATTGGCATTATACCTTAGCGAGAGATAGTAGGGAATTACAACGTGCGGTAAATTAATACAGCCGTTGTCACCATTATACCTTAGCGAGAGATAGTAGGGAATTACAACTATTTCTTTCAAATCGTTTAGATCGTTGCCATTATACCTTAGCGAGAGATAGTAGGGAATTACAACCGTTCTATTTGGATGAGGTTTTGCCAGGTGATTATACCTTAGCGAGAGATAGTAGGGAATTACAACGCGGAAAGCAAATGCCCGTTGGTGTCTAATATTATACCTTAGCGAGAGATAGTAGGGAATTACAACAGCTTGAGCTCGTTTGTGTACCCCTCGACTATTATACCTTAGCGAGAGATAGTAGGGAATTACAACGCTTCCTGCAGATGTGATATTCAGTGATATATTATACCTTAGCGAGAGATAGTAGGGAATTACAACACAGCTAACTACCGTTGCCGGAGATGTCTGATTATACCTTAGCGAGAGATAGTAGGGAATTACAACGTGGTGGGTGGGTATTCACCAAGGTCATATATTATACCTTAGCGAGAGATAGTAGGGAATTACAACTCTCCTTTCTAATCCCCCTTTGCTATAATGATTATACCTTAGCGAGAGATAGTAGGGAATTACAACATATTTTATCACGCAGTCTTCGCTGTCACAATTATACCTTAGCGAGAGATAGTAGGGAATTACAACCTCTACATGTTCATTGTAGTAATCGATAACATTATACCTTAGCGAGAGATAGTAGGGAATTACAACATCGAAAGCACTCGGAACGAAAGATGCTCTATTATACCTTAGCGAGAGATAGTAGGGAATTACAACATAGGGAGCTTCGCTACTGATGTAGCCGACATTATACCTTAGCGAGAGATAGTAGGGAATTACAACCGAATCTTCTCTTCATTCTGCTGATAAGCGATTATACCTTAGCGAGAGATAGTAGGGAATTACAACTGCTGCTAAGTCTTATGGCGAATTGTCGCGATTATACCTTAGCGAGAGATAGTAGGGAATTACAACAGTCGCTGTGGTGCAGTTGATCCGCGGAAAATTATACCTTAGCGAGAGATAGTAGGGAATTACAACTAAAAAAGCGCTCAGTTGCGTGCAGATTTGACTTTTTGTCATTATCTCTTATACTTTTAATAAAGAAATGAGCGGCTTGAACCTCCGCCCGCATTGGTGGAGGATCATCAAGTCGTTTATTTCTTTAGCATCATTATGTAGAAGAATAAAATAGGAAGGGAGTTACCGCATTCAAAGGTCCTTTCTCTGAAGGATTGCAATATTGACGCCTGTGGGCAAGCATGGTATAATACATTCCGTTATACAGCAGGTGCTGTATGACAAGATGCGGCGGGTGTGGTGAAGTGGTTAACACGGCGGATTGTGGCTCCGTTATGCGTGGGTTCGACCCCCACCACTCGCCCCATTTTTTTTACACAAATCTATACGGTTTGCAGGATAGGATCCATTTTCCATAATGGGGGTATAGCCAAGCGGTAAGGCAACGGACTTTGACTCCGTTATCGGTGGTTCGACTCCACCTACCCCTGCCAATATATCGCGCGGACAGCCGCGTTTTTTTATTGGTATTTTTAAACGGCGCTGTACCGTAGGCACGCATTTTTGTATGTGTATCCGTCTGTGGACTGCAGATCTCATGGTCTTAATTTATGCGAGAATTTTTACATATTAATGGTTACCGCATCTTTCTATGATGAAGGGAGGTTGGATTAATTTCTATTGATTATGAGATGAATACATATAAAGAAAATCATTGTTTTTTCTGATGGTTGTGATAAAATAAAATTCGATTCATCCCGGATGCGGACAGACACCCGCCGGGGGGATGAAAGGAGATTGGAAGAATGAGCAGCTCAGTACAGTTTTATTTGGCGATTTTTATTTTTCTCATGACTTATGCGGGCATTATGTCAGAGAAAATACATCGTACGATTTGTGCTCTTGCCGGCGGCGGCGCCATGATTTACTTTGGCCTTGTTACGCAGGAGCAGGCGATTACAGAATTTATCGATTTCAATACACTGGGACTTTTGACGGGGATGATGATTTTGATTTCCGTTGTGAAGCAATCCGGTTTCTTTCAGGTACTTGCGTTGTGGGCGCTGAAGAAATCAAAGGGATCTCCGCGGGAGCTGCTGATTTTGCTTTCTATCGTCACGGCGGTGGGGGCGGCGCTCATTGATTCTGTCACGGCGGCACTCCTGATCGCGCCCATGACGATTTCCCTGTGCCGCATGCTCCGTATGTCTCCCGTGCCTATTCTGATTTCTGAAATATTGATGTGCAACATAGGCGGTACGGCACTTATGATCGGGAATCCGCCAAACGTCATGATCGGTTCCGCGACACACCTGGATTTCAATGACTTCCTTATAAATCTGGCTCCGGTCGTTTTCATTACAGTCATTGTCATCCTGATTGCGGTTCTTCTCATTTTCAAGAATCATTTTTCCAGTGTCCGCATGAGTGCGGAGGAGCTGGAAAAAATTGATATTATGTCCGGCGTGGAAGACAAATCTATCTTCAGCCGGTCGCTTATGGTTCTCGCGCTTACGGTCCTCGGCTTCGTTGTCCATTCCCATTTTGGTCTGGAATCGGCAACGGTCGCCATGACGGGCGGTATGGCGGCACTGCTCTTCTGCGGCATCAGTCCGGAGGATGCTCTTAAAGAGGTGGATCTGGACACACTCATGTTCTTCATGGGGCTCTTCATTCTGGTGGGGGGCATGGAAAATGCCGGCGTCATTACGGCAATTGCGGAAAAGGGAATCGAAATGGTGGACGGCGACAGCCACCTGATTACCTTCCTCATTTTGCTTCTTTCCGGTATAGCTTCCGCTTTCATTGACAATATTCCTTTCACGGCGACAATGATTCCTCTGATCCAGGATATGCAGTCTCTCATGAATCTGCCCCATGCGGATTATATGTGGTGGGCGCTTGCGACCGGTGCGTGCTTCGGCGGCAACGGTACTATGATTGGTGCTTCACCGAATGTGATCATGGTGGCTATCGCGGCAAAAGAAGGGTTCAATATCAGCTTTACCGCTTTTATGAAATGGTGCTTTCCTCTGATGCTTCTGTCTCTTTTTGTGGCAGGGTGTTACCTTGAGACACGGTACTTCATTTTCGGTATGTAAATAAATAGAATAATATAATAGAGTAGAAAGCGCTTTTCTTCGGAGAAGCGTTTTTTCTGTTGTAAAAGACGGCCTTAATGAAATATTTAATATACGATTATTGCTTTTCTTTTGTGTGGAATTGGCCGAACTAAGATAAATGAATAAAATGGGAATTTTATGTGTATGTCCATTCCGTAAATAAGATGGTTCTGCGAACCTTTTCTATTTGACTTTTTTGTATTAGTGGTATACTATAATTTCTGATGTAAAGAATATAGTATACGTTTTTACATATCATTCATTGACTAAGGAGGGTCATGATGGACGCAAGAGAAAATGCTTATGTACTGTGGTTTGATGAGCTGCGCCGCGCGGACGTGGGACTTGTAGGAGGGAAATCCTCTTCTCTGGGGGAACTGACTTCTTCCGTGGATGTGCCTGTTCCGTACGGATATGCGACAACAGCCAGCGCATATCGCTATTTCATGGAAAAGACGGGACAGAATAAGAAAATCCATAAGATGCTTCAGGAACTGCAGGATGTGGAAGATTCCGTAGAGCTCCATGAAGTCTGTACAAAAATCCGTGAAAGCATCTGCTCTGCCACTATGCCGGAAGACCTTGCCGAACAGATTGGAAAGGCTTATGAAGAACTTGCCGAAAAGGTGGGTGAAAAGAATCCTTTCGTCGCCGTCCGCTCCTCTGCTACCGCGGAAGATTTGCCGGATGCTTCTTTTGCCGGGCAGCAGGATACATACCTGAACGTCACCGGGCGGGATATGGTTATCCGGAAAGTAAAGGAATGCTATGCGTCCACTTTCACCGACCGTGCCGTTTATTACCGTGCGAAGAAAAACTTTGACCATGAAAATGTGGCGCTTTCCGCCGCCGTCCAGATGATGGCTGATGCGAAAGCGGCAGGTGTCATGTTCACCGTCAACCTGGCGACCGGCGCTGACGACAGTATCATGATCGAAGGCTCCTGGGGGCTTGGCGAATACATCGTGCAGGGTACCGTAACACCCGATAATTTTGTTGTGGATAAAGATTCTCTTACTATTACTTCCCGCCGCATCAATGAAAAATCCATCGAACTGATCCGCAAAGAAGGCGGCGATGTGGAAGAAAGAAAAGTGGAACCGGAACGTGCCAAAGCGCAGGTTATAAGCGATGAACAGATTGCCCAGCTGGCCGATTACGCGAAACGTATTGAAAAACATTACGGCTGCTATATGGATATGGAATGGGCTGTCGACCATAAAGACCGCCTTTGGATTCTCCAGGCACGTCCTGAAACAGTCTGGTCCAAGAAAAATAAAGAAAAGAAATCGGAGGAAGAAACAGTCATGACAACTGATCACAACGTACTTGTAAAAGGACTTCCCGCATCCCCGGGCATGGCGGCAGGCAAATGCCATGTCATCACCGATCCGAAAGACATTGATACCTTTAAAGAAGGGGAAGTTCTTGTCACCACCATGACGTCTCCCGACTGGGTACCCGCTATGAAGAAGGCAGTCGCTATCGTGACTGATGCCGGCGGTATGACCTGCCACGCTTCCATCGTATCCCGCGAATTGGGAATCCCCTGTGTTGTCGGAACAAAGAGCCGCAGTGTGGAAGCGACAGGTGTGCTGAAAACAGGACAGGATATTACTATCGATGCACGCAACGGTATTATTTATGACGGCATCGTTGCCGATCTTGTGAAGAAAGGAACGCCCGCTGCCCAGGCAGCAGGTACAGCGGCAGTAGCTGCCGAGTATTTCCCGCCTACAGGCACCCGTGTTCTCATGAACCTTGGTGATCCCGATCTGGCTGATAAATATGCATCGCTTCCCTGTGATGGTATCGGACTCATGCGGGAAGAGTTCATCTGGACCACCTTTATTCATGAACATCCGCTGTACCTGATTGAAACAGGCCGTCCGGAAAAAGTGGTGGATATGCTTGCAGAAGGCATCAGCAAAGTATGCCGTGCTCTTGCTCCCCGTCCCGTTGTTCTCCGCTTCTCCGATTTCAAATCCGGTGAATACAGAAATCTCAAGGGCGGCGATAAGTACGAACCGGAAGAACCGGCTGATCTTCTCGGCTGGAGAGGTGCTTCCCGCTACTATGATCCGAAATACACCGATGCGTTCCGCCTGGAACTGAAAGCGGTCAGAAAGGTCCGTGAAGAATACGGCCTGAAAAATCTGAACTGCATGATTCCGTTCTGCCGCACCGTTGATGAAGCAGAAAAAGTAACGGCCATTATGAGAGAAGAAGGACTGGAACGCGGCCCGGACTTCAAACTTCTCCTTATGGCGGAAATTCCGGCCAATATTCTCCTGGCAGACCGTTTCAATAAATTTGTTGACGGCTATTCCATCGGCTCCAACGATTTAACAATGCTTATTCTGGGCTGCGACAGAAATAATGATACGGTGGCTTCTCTCTTCGATGAACGCAATCTGGCTATCAAGAGGGCTATCCGCCACCTGATCAAAGTGGCGCACAGAGACGGCAAGACCGTATCCATCTGCGGACAGGCACCGTCCGTATATCCAGACTTTACGGAGTTCCTCGTAAAGAGTGGCATTGACTATGTATCCGTCAACCCGGATATGGTGAAGAGTACCCGGCTGAATGTAGCCCGCATAGAACAGCGTCTGATGCTGGATGCGGCGACGGGCAGAGGTGTCGTAGACCAGGAAGATTACGAACTTTGATTTTGAGATAACGGCAGAGGGCATGGGAAAGTGGACATGTCCTCCGCCACAGTTCCGCTTTGCGGAAGAAGGAGAGAAGGGAAATTATGCAGCTTACCGGCCGACAACAGGAAATCACGAGGATCGTTCGGGAAAACGGTCCTATCACAGGGGAAATGATTGCACAGCGTCTCCATGTGACGAGGAGCGCGCTGCGTGGAGATCTGGCGGTTCTTCTTTCAGGAGAGGTAATCGCTGCCCGCCGTCGTCTCGGCTACTATTACCTTGGGGGCGGAGAAGATCCTGCCGCTGCTGAAATCCGTTCCTGCACGGCGGAAGACTGTATGTCCCGCCCGATACTTGTCGGAGCGGAATCCAATGCCTATGACGCGGCGGTTCTCCTGTTCACCGAAGATATCGGTACGCTTTTCGTGGGGAAAAAAGATGACATACAGGGCGTCGTTTCCAGGAAAGATCTTCTGAAAGCGGCCATGGGCCGTGATGATTTGGCAAAAGTGCCGATTTCCATGGTAATGACATCCCGCTCGAAAATGATTTATGCTGAACCGAAAGAGGATCTTGTATCCATCGCACAGAAGATGATGGATTATGAAGTCGATTGTCTTCCTGTAGGGACTTTTAAAAATGTGGGAAATGACAGGAAATTTGTTCTTATCGGGCGTGTATCGAAAACGAATATCACCCGTCTCTTTTTGGAACTGGGGAAAGGCGGCAGAAAATAATAAATGGCAAAACAACCGCAGGTTTATGTCGTTTCCGATTCTCTTGGAGAAACGGCGGAAAGTGTGGCTAAGGCGACCATCGGCCAGTACGACACGGATATTGAGATCCATCGTGTGCCCTTTATCCGTCATACGGATCAGATAGAAAAAATTATTGATGAAGCGGCACAGGCGGGGGCTGTGGTCTGTCACACACTGGTCAGTCCTGAACTCCGTGCCGACTTTGAACGGATAGCTCATGAAAAAAATGTCCGTTATGTGGATATCTTAGGTCCCATGATGAATATGGTGACTGATGCGGCAGGGGTGCAGCCCCGCATGAAGCCGGGAATCATCCACCGTCTTGATGAAGAATATTTTAAGAAAGTGGAAGCCATCGAATTTGCTGTCCGCTATGATGACGGAAAAAATCCGGCAGGCTTCGCAAAAGCGGACATGGTTCTCATCGGTGTGTCCCGCACATCAAAGACACCGCTGTCCATGTATATGGCGCACAAAAAGTACAAGGTGGCAAACCTGCCCCTTGTGCCGGAAGTGCAGATACCGGAAGAAATATTCCAGGTGCCTCCCTATCGTCTGATTGGCCTCATTATTGACCCTTACAAACTGAACGGAATCAGAAGAGAACGAATGAAAGCGCTCGGATTTTCAGGAACGGCGAATTACACTGATATCGAGCGCATTGAAGATGAGCTGGCTTATGCCAAAGAAGTCATGCATCAGCTTCACTGCACCGTCCTTGATGTATCAAATAAAGCCATTGAAGAGACGGCAAGCCGCATCATGTCCATTATTGAGCGGAATAAGGAACTATACGGCGACAAATATTGACAGATGATGAAATCTCCCGAAGGAAACTTCAGGGGATTTTTTTGTGCTGGAATGATTTTATGAATACATTTGCGGCAACACTGTTCCTCATCACCACGGCAATAGATCCTTCACGTTCGTTCAGGATGACGATTAACGTTTTTCTCATTATGAAGCCTTAACGTGTCTTATACAAGGATCATGGAGCCGGCCGTCAGAAGGAGCTGATAGCGCACGCAGTGCGATTGAGGATACTCGCTTGTCGTAATGATTTAAATCGTAAAAGAATAGTTAGCTATCAGCTGACAGCTCACAGCTGATAGCTTTTATCTTCTTACCGTTTTCCTCACCACGGGTACAGCTCCTTCGCATTTGTTCAGGATGACATCTCACCTTAATCGTCATCTTCATAACTAATCCTTTGCCAATACCCCGAATGACGTTTTCCGTTTCTTGCTACTATGGCGCTTACCGTTACTCATCATTTAGAATATATGATAAAAATTTACTGCGGGAACAATAAAAGAAAACCACCTTTTATTTGATAATAATTAGAAAGTGTGATATGCTGTAGAGCGAATTGAAATTTATTCGCAGATTAAGCGACTGCTGAATCGGTAAGGATGGAATTTACATGAGAAGCAAACGAATGCGGCGAAGCATTATCAGACGTGTTTTGCAATTTATCCCCGTACTGCTGGGGATTACTTTTCTTGCGTTCCTTTTAATCTATTTCTCGCCAAGCGATCCTGTGAGCGTGCGTATGTCGGCAGGCGGTATTTCCGTCAGTCCTGAAATCATGGAGTCCATGCGCAGATCCATGGGCCTTGACCGTCCGCTTCTTGTGCAGTACGGTGACTGGCTGTGGAATATTCTTCACGGCAATATGGGAAAATCATATATTACTGACGCTGACGTGCTGGATCAGATTTTGAAAGCGCTGCCCTATACATTAAAAATGGCGGGCGCTTCTCTTTTGCTGACCCTCTGCATTTCGATTCCCGTAGGGATACTCACGGCGGCCATGCAGAACAGCAAGTTTGATTATGTGGTCCGTGTCATGGCGTTTGTGGGAAATGCTCTTCCCAACTTTATCATCGCCCTTTGCCTCATGTTTATTTTTTCCTACCGTCTCGGGTGGATTCCGGTGCTGGCGACGACAAAGCCTATCGGACTTGTCCTTCCTGCGCTTACGCTGGCGCTGGTCATGTCGTCCCGCTATATCCGGCAGATTCGTGCCGCCATGCTTGACGAGCTGAGCAAGGGGTATGTGGTGGGACTTCGTTCCCGCGGACTTTCTGAAACGACCATTTTGTATAAAAATGCATTAAAAAATATTATGGTAACGGTGATTACGCTTACCGGTATTTCCCTCGGCTCTCTTCTGGGCGGAACGGTTATCGTGGAAACCGTTTTCACCTGGCCCGGTCTCGGCAGTCTTATTATGGAAGGGATCAGCCAGCGAGACTATCCTGTGGTACAGGCGGTCATCGTATGGATGGCATCTGCTTTCATGGTGGTCAATCTGCTCACCGATATTTCTTATACTGTTTTTAATCCGAAAATTAAAGATATATAGGAGGACCTGTGGATCTTTCAGCAAAACGGATTTCGAAAAGTATGTGGTGTCTTCTTGGCATCATCCTGTTTATCATTCTTTTCAGTTTGATTTCGCCGTACCTGGCACCTAATGATCCCTATCTGACCCATTCCGACAATATCCTTGCCGCGCCGGATATGAATCATTTATTCGGTACTGACAATCATGGGCGCGATGTGCTTTCCCGCGTGATGGTGGGCAGCCGCAGTTCCATCTTTGCCGCATTTGCCATCATCGCCTGTGCAGGGACTTTGGGAAGTTTTGTGGGTCTTATGGGCGGTTATTTCGGCGGGAAGGTGGATGCCTGTCTTATGCGGGTGACCGATGTATTTCTCGCATTTCCCGATATCCTTCTGGCGATTGCCGTGGCGGGCATTTTAGGCGGAAGTCTTTTAAATGCCATGTTCGCCCTCGTGCTGACGGCGTGGACGCAGTATGCCCGGCTGGCACGGAGCTCGACCATTGCTATTAAGGAGGAAACGTTTATCCATGCTGCCCGCCTTGGCGGGTGCAGTGACAGGGAGATCATATTTCTCCATATTCTGCCGAATATCGCGGGGCCGCTTATCGTTACCGCGACGCTCCATGTAAGCGGTATGATGATGGGGCTCGCCGGGCTGTCCTTCCTCGGACTCGGCGTGCAGGTACCGGAAGCGGAGTGGGGATCCATGATCAGCGAAGGACGCTATTGTCTTCAGAATGCGCCGTGGGTGGCTCTCGCACCGAGTGCCGTCATGGTTTCCGTTATGCTTGTTTTTAATTTATTCGGTGACCAGGTCAGAGATTTACTGGATCCGAAAAATGAAAAATAATTATATTTTTTAGGAGGAAAAAACATGAAAAAAAGATGGATTGCTGCAGGATTGGCAGTGGTAACGGCCTGTTCCGTTTTTATCAGCGGCTGCGGTGATGATAAGAAAGCGGCGGATAAAATCGTCCGTGTGGCGGGGACGGTATCCGTATCTTCTTCGTCCATGGATCCGGCAAAAGGATGGGATGGCTGGTACATTGTCCGCTACGGTGTCGGCGAGACACTGTTTAAAGTAGGGGATGGTCTCAAGATTGAACCCTGGCTTGCTGAAAAGTTTGAAAAGATAGATGACCTGACCTGGAAAATCACGCTGAAAAAGAATGTGACATTCTCCAACGGGGAGGCCATGACACCGCAGAAAGTGATTGATTCCCTGAAACGTGTGGGCGACATGAATGAACGCGCCGGTTTCCTGAAAACCGCCGTTTATACTGTTGACGGGGACGCTGTCGTCATTAAGACGGAAAAACCGCGCCTTACCCTGATCAATGACCTGGCGGATCCTTATGCGACCATTATCGACGTGGCAAATACGAAAGATTTTGAAAAAGCGCCGATTGGTACGGGCCCATTCGTGATGGCATCGTATGAGAGCAATAAAAAAGCGGTTATGAAAAAGAATCCGAAGTACTGGGGAGGGGAAGTCAAGTCTGACGGCGTGGAATACACCAAAGTCACTGACGCGAATGCGCTTGCCATGTCTCTCCAGGGCGGCGAAGTGGATATCGCCCAGGATCTGACCGTAGACGCTGCGGAAACTGTCGCGAAAAAAGACAACCTTGTTGTGAAGAGAGTGGCACAGCCCCGCGTGTACCAGATGTATTTCAATTTGAATAAAATGCAGGATAAAGCTGTCCGCGAAGCGATCATGTACGGCGTGAATAAGAAGGATATCGGAGAAAAACTGATGAAGGGCTCTGTGTCTGCTGCTTACAGCGCGTTTCCTGATGACAGTGCTTACGGAGCAAAGAATCTGAAACCCCGTATGTTTGATGCCGCCAAGGCGAAACAGATTCTTGCTGATGCGGGATATAAAGATACCAACGGCGACGGTATCGTGGAAAAGGACGGGAAGCCGCTTACTGTACAGTTTTCCGTTTATAAGCGTGCCGCGATAGCTCCCATTGCTACGGAAATGCAGGCCCAGCTGAAGCAGATCGGCATTGATGTCCAGATTAAGAATTTTGAAAAAGCAACGTTCTTCGCTCCGGGGGATTTTGATATCGGTCTCTATTATGTAGTCACCATGCCGGTGGGAGATCCCTACGATTTCCTCTACAATGCCTATGACAAGGACAGCAAGGTCAATTTTGGGCACTACGATAATCCGGAAGTGCAGGGATGGCTGAAAGAATTACAGAAGCTGCCTGACGGTGATGCGAGGACGCAGGTTGTCCATAAGATCCAGCAGGCGGTCATTGATGATGCGGCCATGGATTTTGTCGGATTCAATACGATCCAGGTAGGCATGGGCAAAAATGTCAAAGGCTACCTGATTACACCGAATGATTATTACCAGGTGACGAAAGACCTCGAAAAATAAGCGGGAGAAATCTATGCAGCCATTACTGACAATTCAAGACCTCAGCGCCGGTTATGGCGGCAAAATGGTCATCCGTGATATTTCCCTTACACTGATGCCCGGTGAAATACTGGGCGTCGTCGGGGAAAGCGGCAGCGGGAAAACGACGCTTCTGAAAGCCGTTTCGGAAGTGAAAGGCCTCAGGACCGATGTCTATACAGGAACAGTCACTTTCGATGGGGAGGACCTGCTCCATATGGACGCGGAGGAAAAAAGAAAATGCCAGGGAGAAGAGATCGCCTATGTGTTTCAGCATCCCGGCGATTCCCTGAACCCTACGCGGAAAGTGCGTGTCCAGTTCTATGAGACCATCCTTGCCCACAGGCGGATGGAGAAAAAAGAAATGGACGAACTGATTGCTTCTGTTTTTAAGCGGATCGGCCTGACCGATGTGGAACGGATACTGAATGCCTATCCTTTTGAACTTTCCGGCGGAATGGCGCAGCGTGTGGTGATTGCCCTTGCCGTGCTGCTCCATCCGAAACTGATTCTTGCCGATGAGCCCACCTCCGCATTGGATACTACTGTGCAGAAACAGGTTCTCGAAGAACTTCTCATGCTCCGGGACACACTCCATACCGCCATGATCGTTATTACCCATAATATCGGCGTAGCCAGATATCTGGCGGATCGTGTGGCGGTACTTTATAAAGGGGGAATCGTGGAAATGGGGAAAACGAAAGAAGTTCTTGAAAACCCGCAGCATCCCTACACGAAATCGCTCATGGCCGCCGTGCCGAAACTGGCATATGGCATGGAAAAGGAGGCATGATGGAGGAAATCCTTGTTTGTGAAAACCTGACGATGACCTTTAACGATGGTGAATACATCGTGCATGCTTTGAAAAATGTAAGCTTTTCTCTTCATAAAAATGAAGTTCTCGGCATTATCGGGGAAAGCGGCAGCGGGAAATCGACTATTGCGAAACTGATCACCGGACTTTATCAGCCGACGGGAGGAAATATATTTTTTGACGGCCGATCGATTGTCCGTCTGAAACGGCAGGCGCAGAAAGAAGTGTATACCAAAGTGCAGATGGTATTTCAGGACGCTGTCGGCTCTTTTAATCCGCGGAGGAAAATCGGCGAGTCCATTTCGGATACGCTCTGCCGTCTTTGCGGAGAAAAGAAGCATACGGCCGGTAAGGAAACGGCCCTTCTTTTGGAAGATGTGGGACTCCCCGGGGATTATGCGGAAAAATATCCCCATGAGCTTTCCGGCGGCGAATGCCAGCGTGCGGCGATAGCCAGAGCTATGTCCGTCCATCCGGAAATTCTTATTTGCGATGAAGCCACCTCGGCGCTTGACGTTTCCGCACAGGCAAAAATTGTGGAGCTCCTTATGCATCTGCGCAGAATCCATAACGTAAGCATTCTATTCATCACCCATGATCTTCCGCTGGTAAGCAATATAAGCGACCGCATCCTTATCATGAATGAAGGAGAACTGGTGGAAGAAGGAAGCACCGAAGAAGTGATCATCCGGCCGAAAACCGTTTATACCAGACGGCTCCTTGACGCAGTATGCTGATGATTTGAAACGGCAGGCGGATGATTATCCCGAGAGAACGGCTCCCTGCCCGGTTTGTTATTTTTATACATAATAAAATCGCTTTCTGTAGTGACCTTTATGTCAAACTGCAGAAAGCGGTTTTTAGTTGCCTGCTGAAAAGGCATGAGTAAAGAGCCGTAATAAAATGCAGAAATATTTTGTTACAGTCTGTTATGATTTGCATAGAATGGATTCATTGGGACAACGGTGTGCAGTCAATCACTGTGGCAAGGTATTTTCCATCTGTCCTGCTTTGCGCTGTGACTACAGCAAATTTCCCTTCCGACAGGGGAAATGCCTTTTCGAGAGAAAAGCTGGTGTACATTTCTGTTTTGTAGCTGCCTTTTTCATCCTGTTCTTCCTTTGTGTTTTGAAGGATGCTGTCTTCCGGAATGAAATCTTTATAGTCCTGTGGTGCCTTTGACGGACCGGCAGGATCGGACAGCGTGATATTTACGATATGCTCTTTAAAAACAATGACCGTCACGGTACCATTATTGAATCTTTTCATATAAACTGTGTCTCCGGCAGGCGCGCCATAGGCGGCGGTCCAGATATCAAGCGTATCTCCCAGGCGGGCGGCTTGCAAGGCGGGGGCTTTTTCTTTTTGCGTATTTTCTTCCTCAACGGCGGCTGTCTTGGCCGGGACGGCAGGCCTGCCTGCATTGCATCCGGAAAGCAGCAGCGCGGATAAAAGAAAAACGGCAGAAGCGGAACCGATGTATTTCATAGAATCCTCCCATAGATTTGATAATAATTTATATTATATCACCGAAAAAAATATTTTTTTCATCTTGACGGCAAACCTTGCTTTCTTGTATGGTTAAGGAAATAGGGGGCGGCTATGTTCAGATTCAATGATATCTTTCTCGTAATCGTGGCGTGCTACGTTATTTATAAAATGGGTTTCGTCGACGGCTTTACTTTGGTGAATCTCTTTATCGCGGTCTGCACCGTTGTGGCTTTTGTATCCACGATTCTTCGCCGAAGCGGATACATGGAGAGGCTGAAAGAAAAGGAGAATGAAGCGGTGAAGAAACGGGAAGAGAAGAAAGAAATGGATGAGGCAAAGAAAGAGTAACGGGCGGAAGAAACAAAACAGAGAAATATATTTATGCAAACGGCGTTTGTGAGGCGCCGTTTTTGTTTGCCAAAGCCGGAAAGGTGTTTGTAAGTCTCTTCTTAGCGTCGGGAGCGTGTCGATTTTTATTCATCGGCTGATTATGTTAAAATGCAAGTATAATTATGAAATTTAGGTAGAAATCCGGGCGGTTTCGGCAGGAATCGTCTTTGGAAAGACAGTTTATTTTCCCAAGAGGTATTTTCATGGATTCCGAATTGAACGTTGTGAGACAGATTAATAAATTGGCGGGACAGGCGCGCCCCGTGGATCTCATGATGGATCTGATTACCCGTTACGGTCATTGGGCATTTTTAATTTATGGGATGTTGCTTTGGTTTGCGCCGGGGAAGAATCAAAAACATCGGCGGGAGAGCTGCGTGGCGGCGTTCCTTGCAGTCTGCCTATGCTCCGTGATTTCCCTTGCTGTCGGAAAGCTGTGGCATCGGGGGCGGCCTTTTACCCGGGACCGGCAGATTTGGAATTTTACAGGGCACAAAGCGAATGCGTCTTTTCCGAGCAATCATGCCATGAACGGCGCGGCCGTGGCCTTTCAGCTTCTGCGGGATCGTATGCCCGGATGCCGGTGGATGGCATGCCTGGCAGGGCTGCTTGCCTTTTCCCGGTTGTTTGCGGGGATGCATTATCCTTCGGATATTCTTGGCGGCGGCGCTATTGCCGCGGCGGTTCATGGGGTATTAAACAAACCTTTTGCGGCTGCTTTCATAAAAAAATTGACAGGAGCCCTGTCTTTATTATCTGACAGTATTTTATACATAGGGAAAAGCAGGTGACCGGATTGGCGGAGAGGAAAGGAAGAGGAAGGAAAATATCGATTGTCCATATTGCGCAGACCCTGCTCAGCGAGTCTGATGCGGAGCATCCGCTTTCCCAGCAGCAGATATTGGCGTTTCTGCGGGAACGGTACGGCATGGAAATGGACCGCAAGGCGGTGCGCCGGAATCTGGAAGCCCTTCGTGGCGGCGGGCTTCCTGTAGTGTGCCGTGAGGTGGAGCGTGTAATAGAAGGGAAACCGGCGCCGCTTTCACTGGACTGGTACTGGGATCACGACTTGACAAAGGAGGATATGAAAGCGCTTATCGATCTCTTATATTTCTCCCATCTTCCTGCAGGCCAGGTACGCCAGCTTGTGCAGAAATTAAAAAAATTATACATGCGTTCTTTTGATGACGGCAAAGCGGCCGTGAAAAATATTCCCGCACTGAACCAGCTGGAACCACCTGATGAAACGCTGGTGGTTTTGACGGAAGCAATTGAAAAGAAAAAAATGGTACAGTTTTTTTATGACCATTACGAGGCGGACGGGAAGCGGTACCACGGTCGGGATATGAGCGGAAGCGACCGTGTATACCGTGTGAGTCCCTATGTGGTGGCTGCGTCAGACGGACGGTACTTTCTTTTGGGAAATATTGACGAAAAAAATGAAATTACACCGTTTGCGGTGGAACTTCTTGACGGTATTTCTCTGCTTGAGAAAGAGGCGCGCCCGCAGAAAACAATCCCCGGCGCGGAGATGGGGATCCGCGTGTCTGATTTTCTTTCCGTGCTCAGCCGTACATATGCGGGGCCATCAGAAAAATGCCGCTTTGAAGCGGATTGGAGACTTATGACGGATATCGTGACAGATTTTGGAAAATCTGCGTTTATTATATCGGCCACGCAGGGACAGGTGCTTGTGGAAATAGAAGCGCCTCCGGCGATTATCTTTGCCTGGGCTTTGAAAAATGCGCCGCTTGTCAAAGTGGTGGCGCCGGCTGCGCTGGTGAAGTCTGTAAGAGAGGCGGCAGCAAACCTGACCCGTCTCTATGGCGGTGGATGATGGGGCTGAAAATATGTCTTGGGATTTTCTTTGTCCTGTTTCTTCTTCTGCTGATTCCGATCCGCTACCGTTTCATCCTTGAAATAAAGCACCTTGCCGTGACAGTGGAGTTCATTTTCGGGCTTTATAAGAAAACGATGGAACTGCCGGGAAAGAAACGAGAAAGAACCGCGGATGCGGACGAAAAAATAGAGGAACTCCTTTTTGCAGATGAGGAGCGGCCTGCCGCTGCCCAGAGGGCAGAAATGATTCTTGCCAATGAGACGGAACCGGAAAAAGCGCCTGAAGAAAAGACAAAAGAAAATAAAGCAGAAAAACACAAAGAATCGGCAGACGAAGGGAAAGGAGAAAAGAAAAAACATCCTCCGCTGTGGAAGCAGCTGCGGTTTGCTGTCCATAATGGACTGGCGGAAAATATTTTTAAGGCTCTCGCAGCGGTTCTGGCGCACAGCATGCCGCGGAAATGGGATTTTTGCGGAGAGTTCGGTACGGGGGATCCGATGCAGACCGGCCTGCTTGCGGGGATGGCAAAGGCGTTTCTTCCGGAAGCTGCGAAAAATGTAGTGTGGAAATATATAGAGCCATCGTATAAACTAAAGGGGAAAGGACAGGGAAGAATCATTCCCTTCTATGCGGTATACATTGTATTGCGCTTGGCGGCAAGCGCGCCGGCACGTCAGTTCTGGCGGTACAGACAGGGAGGAATCTACGATGAATGATGATGCAAGAAAAAAGATTTTTGAAGAATTTAAAGAAATGATCCGCACGGAAACGGTTGTAGGCCAGCCGATTTATCTGGACGATGCCACGATCGTGCCGTTTGTGGATATTTCTTTCGGATTCGGTACGGGAAATCACGGGACAAACGGAGAATCCAGCGGAGAAGCAGGCGGCGGCAAAATGAGCCCTACGGCGGTTCTGATTATGAAAGGAGAACGCGTCGAATTATTCTCCATTAAAAATGCCACACCGAATGGTACGATCGACAGGGTGCTGAACATGATCCCTGAAGCGGTATCCCATTTTACGAAGAAGAAAGAGAAAAAGAACGAGGTGCGGGAAGCGGCGCTGAAAGAAGCGAAAGAGGCCATGAAAGAAGAGGCGGAAACCGCAGCGCTTGAAGCAAAAGTGTAAAACAGGTGAACTGACTTTTAGTCATTTTATATTGACAGATAAGACTGATTATACTATTATTAATACATACCCAAAATCCCATGATATGTCGGGATATTTCTAAGGAGGAATGTGGGAATGAAAATGAATAAGACAGCAGCAGCTATTACAGCTGGTATCATCACTTTTGGCGCCATGGCGTCCGCATCAGCGGCAGGCATCGGTTTTGTTAATTCCGGCGCCCTGCTCCAGGCTCATCCGAAGATGGAAAAAGTGCAGCTGGATATGAGAACGGCAGCACAGAAAGCACAGGAAAATTTCAACAGCCGCAGCGCAGGCAAGAGCGATCAGGAAAAGGAACAGATCGCCCAGGAAATCCAGCGTGATATGGCTGCCAAAGAAAGAACTGCCATGCAGCCGATTCTGCAGGATATCCGCAAAGCGATCCAGCAGGTTCGCCAGGAAAAAGGACTGGATGTCATTCTGGAAGCCGGCGCGGTGATTGATGGCGGCACAGATGTAACTTCTGAAGTCGGTGCAAAACTCACAAAATAATCTTAAAATGAAAAAGAGGCCTTTCGGGGTCTCTTTTTTGTGTGGAGGTAGTTTGGTGTAAACGCGGGAGCTCTGGCCTTTTTTGCTTTGCGGGTTTATTTTTTATATCCCAAATGGCAGGGAAGGCTTTATAATAAAAGAAATAAAGTTTTTGGAGGACGCCATGGAATTGCTTGATCAATTGTGCAGGGAAATGATTGCTTATGATAAAGGGGATCCCCGTCGGATTCATCATTTTCTGAAAGTTCATGCTTTTGCCGAACAAATCGGGCGGGAAGAGGGGATTCCGGAGAAACAGCTTTTCGTTTTGGAAGCGGCCGCTTATGTCCATGATATCGGGATTCATCGGGGCGAAATGGAGTTCGGCAGGAATGATGGAAAGATACAGGAGGAATTGGGGCCGGGGGAAGCACGCCCTATATTGGAAAGACTCGGATTCGAGACGGAAGATATTGACCGCATCTGCTGGCTGGCCGCCCATCATCATTCCTACGGGAGTATAGACGGTCCGGACGCGCAGATTCTGGCGGAGGCGGATATGCTGGTGAACCAGTATGAAAGCGGCCGAAGTGATAAGGAAAACCGCGCGCTTTATAACCGTCTTTATAAAACGGAAGCGGGGAAACGTATTTTCCGGGAATTGTATTTTGAAAGCTATGAGGGCATTCATGCGTGACACGTCGCTTGTCTATCCGGTACGGAAAGACGGGAGGATTCTTCTGGGACATAAACGGCGCGGCATGGGAGCCGGTAAATGGAACGGATTCGGCGGAAAAAGGGAAGACAGGGAAACGATGCGGGAATGCGCCGCCCGGGAACTTTTTGAAGAAAGCGGACTCATTGCCGATCCGAAAGCTTTTGAGGCGGCGGGAGATTTATATTTCCATCAGCCCTCCGATCCCAGTTGGTCTCATGCGGGCATCGTATACTTTATCTACGCGTGGACGGGGACAGTGCATCTTTCCGATGAGATGGAGCCGAAGTGGTTCCTTCCGGAAGAAATTCCTTTCGGCGAAATGTGGATGGCTGACCGCGTATGGCTCCCTATGATTTTGAAAGGAAATAAAATACGCGGTACGATTTATTTTGAGAAAGACGGGAGCACAGTCTATGATTACCATTTTGAAATGGTTTAAGGAAAGGATTCATTTTGGATAGAATACAGTCGGGACAGGAATGGCCGCATAAGCTTTTAACCTGGTTCGATCAAAACCGCCGTGATTTGCCTTGGCGGGAAGGCAGGCCGCGGAACCCCTATTATGTGTGGGTGTCGGAAATTATGCTTCAGCAGACGCGGACAGAAGCAGTGAAACCGTACTTTGAAAGTTGGAAACGCCGTTTCCCTACGATTGAGGCACTGGCGGAAGCCGAAGAGGCGGACGTACTGCATGCATGGCAGGGACTGGGCTATTACAGCCGCGCAAGAAATCTTCATAAAGCGGCGCGGGAAATGGTAGAAAAGTACGGCGGAGCGATTCCGGAGGATAAAAAGGACGTGCGTGCTCTTCCGGGCATCGGGGAATACACGGCAGGCGCGATTTTATCCATGGCTTATGGAAAGCATGAAGCAGCGGTGGACGGAAACGTTCTCCGTGTGTATGCGAGGCTCTATGGTATTGAGTCGGATATTTTAAAATCGGCGGGACGAAAAGAAATCACAACGTTAGTGGAAAAAACGCTGCCGGCGCGGGCAGGAGATTTCAATGAAGCGCTTATGGATTTAGGCTCCGAGGTATGCGTACCCAAGCATCCCAAGTGTGAAAAATGTCCTCTTCACGGAGAGTGCGCGGCGCTCCGCCTTGGACTGGAAAATGTACTTCCGATCCGCACGCCGAAGAAGAAACAGAAGGAAAGCATCGCCTGCTGCGCGGTCATGATTCAAGAGGGGAAGGCGCTTTTCCATCTCCGCCCTTCCAAGGGGATGCTCTCTTCCATGTGGGAGCTGCCCATGGTTTTGTCGGACAGCGAAAAAGACGGTGTTAAAATGCTGGAGAAGCTTCTCGGCGGGAAAGCGGGAGAAAGAATCTGGACGTATACCCATGTGTTCACGCACCGCATCTGGCACATGAAAGCGTATTTGTTTCATGGCGCAAAAGAGCCTGAAGGCGATTACCGCTGGTACAGCTGCGAAGAATACAGGGAAATACCGCTGGCAGGGCCGCACGCAAAATTGGCGGCGTATATAGAGCCGTACCTGGAAGAGTGAAAATAGCTGCCCTGGGACATTGAAAAGACAATTTTTTATTTAACGGAACTCTGTTTTTATAAAAAGGAGATCTCATGGATTTCTATCAGATCATTACATTGCTTTTTTCCTTTTTGGGACTGATGAACGGACTTTTTGCGGCGGGGCTCTTCCGGCTGAAACGGTTTTATTTGTATGGAATTGCCGGAGCGCTTATTTCCTGCGGCGCAGTGCAGTACTACGTGTGGTATGCGCTTGCCTATCCGGAATATGGCTGGGCGGCACACTTCGGCGCGTACTTTGCCTGCGCGCTGATGGCGGCGGATATCATGCTTATACTGCCGCTCTTTCTTTTGATGATGATCGGTACGGTGCGGTTTATCCGCAGGTATGCGCAGATTTTTGGCGCGGCGGTGATGGCGCTTTCTTTATTCATCGGCGTTTATGGTTCTGTGGATGGAGAAATGAAGGAAGAGGCGGAGCGGTATACGATTGCCGCCGAAGAACTGCCGGAAGCCTTTGACGGACTGAAAGTGGCGCAAATCACGGATACCCATATCGGGCCATACTACAGAAATGCCGATCTGGCAAACGATCTGGAGCGCTCAAAGGCGGAAGGGGCCGACGTGGTGATGCTTACGGGCGATCTGATTGACGATATCCGTGTCATGCCTGAAACGGCAAAGATATTAAACTCCCGCGCGGTGCTTTTCCCTTACGGCATCATTTATGTGCGGGGGAACCATGAACTGTATAAAGATCCCGATTATATTGAAAATGAACTCCGCAAAACATCGGTGAAGATACTGGACAACAGCCATGTGGCACTTCAGAAAGACGGCGCCCTGCTTTACGTGGCGGGCGTGGACTATCCTGAAATGCGGGGAGAAGGAAGGGCGGAACTGATGGCACAGATGGTGCGGGACGCATTTGACGGCATTCCGGAAGACAGCGCAAAGATTTTTCTTGCCCATCATTCTGATTTCATTGATGCCGGTTTTGAAAACCGGGCGTTCCTCACGCTCACCGGGCATACCCACGGGACGCAGTTCGGCATTTTTGGGAAACCGATGATTACGCCTTTCAAGTACACAAGGGGAATGTACAGCGACGGGAAGCACTGTGGCTATGTGTCCCGCGGCAGCGGCGGCTGGTTTCCTTTCCGCTTTGATACAAGCCGCGAACTGACGATCTTCACATTGAAAAAGAAATAAGAAGGAAATAGAAGATGGAATGAAATAAAGGACAGAAATGCCGCTTCAGGAAAGGGAGCGGTATTTTCGCGCGCGAAAAAAGACAGGGTATTTGCCTGTCTTTGATTATCGGATTAACTTTTTGTGGAGCTTAACGTGGTATCGATTTTATTTTCCGGTTTCTGGGAAATTTTTACGATCTCGCTCCGTATTTCTTCCATATCATTATTGTTTTCTTCTGTAAGCGGCTTTACTGTGACAGGAGTCTTGTCCGCGTTCTTTAAAGGAAGCTCAATCAGTTTGCTGATACGGCTGTAAGAGAAAGTGACTTCCCGTCCTGTCTTCGTGGTGACAATCAGACGGCCGCCGTCAATGGCCCCCGTGCCCGAAAGGCTGCCTTCCACTTCTTTGCTGCCCTGCTGGACGCGGTGATCCACTGTAATCGTTTTATCGTCGTTTCGCGTGAATGTAATCGTTTCCAGGTTGCGGATGTTGTCGCCGGACCAATTCATACCTGCTTCCTGCACGCCCCACCATACACCTTCCCACGGACCGCCGCTGAGCGCGGAAAAAAGGGCGAAAACGCCGCCGCCGAGGATGACTGCTAAAATAATGATTCCGAGAATGATATATTTTTTCATGGTTTATTCCTGCCAATGACTTTAAATTTATTTCATTTTAACATAGCAAAGGCAGCATACGCAAAGGATGGAAAAATTTTCAAAGAGAGAATCGGTATTTCATTCACGCATAAAAGCAAACGGATAAAAGAAATATGTTTTATAATCGTTAAAAAATGGGATAAATGGGCTTTAAATAAAAGGTTGTGGTATAATATAGGTATTAAGAAGCGCTTTAGTGAAAAAGAGGCGCTTTGTTTCTTTACGGTTCCGCGGCGGATTATTTCGCCGTTTTTGGGAATAAGGAGAATGTATGGACTGGAAGGAAGGGAAGATAGTCAATACGCCGCTGGAACGGCAGATGAAGACGTCTTACATTGACTATGCCATGTCGGTCATTGTGACCCGTGCGCTGCCTGATGTACGCGACGGCCTCAAGCCGGTACACCGCCGTATTCTGTACGCGATGAACGAAGCGGGGATGCTGCCGAATAAAGCATATAAAAAATCCGCCCGTATCGTCGGCGACGTTTTAGGTAAGTACCACCCCCACGGCGATACGGCGGTTTATGATTCTGCTGTCCGCATGGCACAGGATTTCTCCATCCGTTATCCGCTGGTAGACGGTCACGGCAACTTCGGTTCTATTGACGGCGATTCGGCGGCGGCGATGCGTTATACGGAAATGCGTATGGCGAAAATCACGCTGGAAATGCTCCGTGATATTGATAAAGACACGGTTGACTTCATGCCGAACTATGACGGCTCTTTGACAGAACCTCTTGTACTGCCGTCCCGCATACCGAACCTGCTCGTCAACGGTTCTTACGGTATCGCTGTCGGTATGGCGACGAATGTGCCGCCCCACAACTTGGCGGAAGTGGTGGACGGGCTTTGCGCGATGATTGATAATCCGGAAATCACCATTGATGAATTAATGAAATATATCAAAGGGCCCGATTTCCCGACGGCGGCCATTATCCAGGGGCATAAAGGCATTGAAGATACCTACCGCACGGGCCGCGGTTCCATCACCGTCCGCGCGAGAGTGGATATCGAAGAAATGGAACGCGGGAAGAACCGTATCATTGTGACGGAACTGCCGTACCAGGTGAATAAGGCGCGCCTGGTGGAAATGATTGCCGACCTGTCTCGCCAAAAAGTCATTGACGGCATCACGGCACTCCGTGATGAATCGGATCGAAACGGCATGCGCATCGTTATCGAGCTGCGTTCTGATGTGAATCCGCAAATCATGCTGAACAACTTGTACAAGCATACCCAGATGCAGGTCAATTTCGGTTCCATCATGCTGGCGCTCGTCGACGGGCATCCACGTATTCTCAACCTGAAGCAGATTCTTTACTACTATCTGAAACATCAGGAAGAAGTCATTACAAGAAGAAGCCGCTATGAATTGGAAAAGGCGGAAGCCAAAGCCCATATTCTGGAAGGTTTGCTCATTGCCCTTGATCATATTGACGAAGTCATCCGCACCATCCGTGAATCGCGAACCGATGAGGTGGCGAAGACGGCGCTGATTTCTAAATTCGGTCTGTCGGAAAAACAGGCAGTCGCCATTCTTGATATGCGTCTCCGCCGTTTGACCGGACTGGAAAGAGATAAGATTGAAGCGGATTACAAGGATGTGCAGGAAACCATCGCCTACCTCCGCGATCTGCTGTCCAGCAGGGAGAAAATCATGGGGGTAGTCAAAGCGGAACTCACTGACGAAAAGAATAATTTCGGGGACAAACGCCGTACGGAAATTGCGGCAGCCCTGGGCGATATGGATGTGACCGACCTTATTCCCGACAAGCCCATGACCATTACCCTGACCAAGCAGAATTACATTAAGCGCATCGATTCTTCTGATCTGCGCACACAGAAGAAAGGCGGCCGCGGCGTAAGCGGACTGAAGATGAAGGACGGAGATTATGTCCGTAAAATCCTCACCACGTCCACCCATGACCGGATCCTTTTCTTCACGAACAAGGGCAAGGTCTACATGAAGACGGCTTATGACATTCCCGAATCAAGCCGCACTGCAAGGGGAAGCGCGATGATCAACTTCATTACGTCCCTTGGCGCCGATGAACACGTGACGGAGCTTCTGGATCTGGATATTTCCGAAGAGGGAACCAAGTACCTCCTCATGGTGACGAAGTACGGCTACATCAAGAAGACGGCCTTGGAAGAATATAAGAATATCAATAAGAACGGCCTCATCGCCATGCGCCTGAAAGACGAAGACCGCCTGGTAGCGGTGCTTCCGGTCAAGGGCAATGAGGAAATCATCATGGGGACGAGAAAAGGCATGGCCATCCGCTTCTCCATTGATGATGACAATGTACGGCCTCTCAGCCGTTCCGCGTCCGGTGTCCACGGCATGCGTCTCAAAGAAGGGGATGATGTGGTAGGCGTAGTTGTGGCGGCGGAGAAAGATATCTTTACCATTTCCGCTGACGGAAACGCGAAGAGAAATGCCGCTTCTGCCTACCGTCTGCAAGGCAGGAACGGACAGGGGACGATCAACTTCAAGAAAGGCTATGAAGTAGTGGCGCTTGTCGCTGCTGACGACAGGGATGAATTGGTGGGCATCTCCGAACAGGGAATCACCATCCGTATTCCTGCCGACCAGATTTCCAGCAAGAAAGCAAAAGGAGGACAGGGCGTCATCCTCCAGCGTCTGGAAGAGGGAGACCGGATCGCTTCCATCGATGTGGTTTCCGAACCGGAAGAAGATGAAGAAAATTCATAATTAAAGTAAAACGGGTGAAAACGTTCCCGAAAGCAAAAGGCTTCCCATCTCATAGAAGAGGGAAGTCTTTTTTGCTGTCCAGTATGGAAAGCGGAAGAGCGTACGATCTGTTTCCGTTTATTTCAGCGCCGGTAAAATGCGGTTTCCGGAAGGCGCTTGTGATGAGTATGATTTCGCGGGCAGTCATTTTTGAAATTGTCACCTTCTTCATCTTTGCTACCTGCTCTCTGCTTTCCGGCAGCCGGTATCCATTCAGCCGGCCGGTTTACAGGCGGGTATGGCGTATGGGCGGGATGGTGCATATTGACTTTTCTTGATATACTTATTTTGCAGAGAATTGCAATATGCAGTTGGTTATATAAGGAGGACATATGACTAAAACAATGAACGATATTCTCGGGCTTGATGAAGCCAAGTGCCGGGAAATTGTCGCCATAAAAGAAAAATACATTAAAGGGGAGCTGACTTTTGAGGAAGCGCGTGAAATTATTTTGCAGCGTTTTGATTCCGTCACGCCCCAGGAATTTGCTTTCGGCGAACAGATGCTGAAAGATGACGGCATTGATGATGAGACCATGCATGAAAAAATGGATGACATCATCCGGCTTTTCGATGGTGTCATGGAACGGGAGCATCTGGAATTGCCGGAAGGCCACCCTATCCGTTCATTCATGGAGGAAAATCAGATCATCCTCGGCACGATAGCAGAAATGAAAGAGCTTTTGGCGGGGAAATTTATCAAAAACCGCTGGCTGGAGGTCTATGACAGGCTGAAAGAATACATAAAGCATATTACAAGGAAACATAACCAGCTTTTCCCTTATCTGGAACAGAAAGGGTTTGACCGCCCGACACTCATCATGTGGACGTTTGATGATCATGTGAAAAAAGCAATCCTCCGCAGCGCAAGATATCTGGATATGGATAAAGAAGAGGCGTTCCTGAAAATGCAGCCCGAAGTGATTGAGAAGATAGAGGATATTATTTTCAAGGAGACCCAGGTTTTGTACCCAACATCCATGGAGCTTCTGTCGGAAGAGGAATTCCGGGAAATGCGCATCGGCGAGGAGGAAGTGGGCTTTGCCAACATGGAGGCGCCGAAAGGATTCCTGCCGCCGGGAAAAACAGAGCGGTCTTCCGGAGGAGAACCGTCCTTTATGAAGGACTTCAGCGCGTTTCTCAGCAAGTACCATATGGGGGCGGGCACGGATACGGAGATGGATGTGGCTATAGGGAAGCTCACTCTTGCGCAGATCAATCTGATTTACCGCCATCTTCCCATTGACCTGACATTTGTTGATGAAAACGATATTGTGAAGTTTTATACCGATACGCCGGTTCGTGTGTTCAGCCGGAGCGCCGGTGTGATAGGCCGGAAAGTGCAGAACTGCCATCCCAGAGAAATACTGCCTGTCGTGAACAGGATATTGGGTTCTTTTAAAAGCGGAGAAAAAGATACGGCGGAATTTTTTATCAACAAGCCGGGGAAACAGATATTTGTAAATTATATAGCTGTCCGTGATGAAAACGGTGTGTACCGCGGCTGTCTGGAAACCATGCAGGATGTGGAGCATATCCGCTCTTTAGGAAATAAACCGCAGTCCGCTCCTGTCTGGACGGGAAGCAAAGCAGACGGCGGCACGGAAGTGGAAGCGGAAACGGCGGAGAAAGAGGGAGACGAAGGAAATACGTTGGAGATAACAGGCGATACCACTCTCCACCGGGCGCTCCAGACATATCCTTACCTGAAGGAATTCCTTTTACAGCTTTCTCCGAAGTACAAGCCCCTTTCCAATCCAGCGCTGTTTGCGATGATGAGCCGGGTGGCTGATTTCCGGACCATCGCGGCAAAAGGCGGCTTTACAGAAGAAGAGCTGCTTGGGAAAATAAAAGAGGAAATAAAAAAGAGAAATAACGGATAATCCGTGGAACACCCTATGCAAAAACCGGGCAATGCTTTCTGACACATGCCCGGTTTTTTCCGTGTGCAAGATAGTTGATGGAAATGGAGCCACAGCCGTGCAGCCGGTTAGAGCGAATAAGGGGTTAATACCCAAGGAAGCGGCGGATCGTTTTGCCCCATTTTCTGTTTTTCCAGAGGAAGAGTCCGATGGCGGATCCGATGAAGGCCTGAAGTATTTCGAAAGGGAGTTTCAGCATGGCGTATTCCCAGGTGCTGTATACGTAGGCCTTGCCCAAGGTGTATCCCGCGATGGCGATGAGGGCGCCAAGGATGGTCGCGCCAAGAACGACAGGGAAGTTGTCTCTTCCATACCTGCCCACGATCAGGGACATGACGACGGAGCGGATACCGTGGGTGGCAAGGGAGACGAACATGGGGAGGGGATAGAAAAAGAAATCCCCGAGGAACGCGCCCACACCGCCGACAAGAAATGCGCCTAGGGGGTCGAGTGACAAGGCGGCAATGACGATGATGATATCGTTCAGGTAAATATGCCCGCCGGGAACGGGAACGCTGAAAGAAGAGAAAATAGTATTTATTGCCATGAGCAGTCCGCATAGCGTAATCCATTTTATTTTATGGGGAAGACCGCTGGTATCATTTTGTTGCATAAGAAGCTCCTTATCTGTGATTGGTAAAAGAAAAGGACGCAAGACCGCCCTTTTGTCATTGGAAGAGATATTTGTCAATGAGGTCTTTCCTGCGTAAATCTTTCAGCCATTCTGCAGGAATTGCATTATAACCGTAAATGATGCCTGCGAGCGCTCCTGTGACGGCGCCTACGGTGTCGGTATCATCGCCGAGATTGACGGCGGTCATGACGGCGTCTTTGAAATTGTCTGTATTTTCCAGTGTCCATATGGCTGCTTCGAGGGTGTCTGCCACATAGCCCGTGCTTTTGATTTGTTCTACCGGCAGGCTGCTGATGGTAAGAAGGTTTTTAAAGAGGCTTTCTTCTATACTGTCATTGACGGCAGTTTCCACAGCTTCTTTTATGGATCTTCCCTGTAAAAGTTCCCTGGCGATATGGATATAGGTGACGCAGGCGCTTTTTGAAATGCGGTGTCCATGGGTGAGTGCCGATACTTCCCGTATTTCATCGTCTGTTACTTCGGGAAGGAACGCGAGGGGGATGATACGCATGAGGGAGCCGTTTCCATTGGAAGCTTCATCGGAGAGGCCTTCTCCGCGGCTGAGGGCGGCTCCCGTGGTCATGCCTACATCGAAGGATTTTCCGTCAGGGGTATACTTGCCGTTTTTATACCAGTCGGTTATGCAGCACATGAGGTCTTCCAGGTCGATCCGCCCCATGAGTTTGATGCTGTCACAAGTGGCAAGGGTGAGGCTGGTGTCATCGGACCATGTCCCCGGTGCCATATTATACGTGCCGTAACCTGTCATTTTTTCCACATGGAATGAACCGCGCTCTTCAAACTGGACAGGCAGTCCGAGGGCATCTCCTACCGCCAGTCCGTATACCGCATCGCGAAGTGTTCTCATAGTTCCTCCTGGTGAATATTCTTTCTGTACTATTGTACCAGAAAAGGAAATAGCTGATAAGGCGGACAGCTTCTTTGGGAAAGGAAATAAAAAGCCGCCGTGAGGCGGCTGAAGTCATTTTATTTACTGATGATTTTCCGAATAATATCTCCCATATTTCTATTTTTCCAGATGAACGCGCCGAGGATGGCACCGATACCTGCCTGGAGTATTTCAAAGGGGAGTTTGATGAGAGAATATTCTGGGGTACTGTATACATAAGCCCTGCCGAGAGAATAACCGATAACCACGATGAGCGCGCCTAAGAAGACGCCAAAGAAGGTGAGTAGAAGATTCTTCTTTCCGTAACGCCGGGCAAAGAGGGAAATAACGACGGCTTCCAGTCCGTGGGTGGCAAGCGAAACAAACATGGGGAGAGGGTAGAAAAAGAAATCGCCCAGGAATGCGCCTACACCGCCGACCAGGAACGCGCCCAGCGGGTCGAGAGAGAGCGCCGCCGCTACGATGATGACATCATTCAGGTAAAAGTGTCCGCCGGGGACGGGGATGTTGAAAGATGACAGGACGGTATTCATTGCCATTAAAAAGCCGCATACCGTGAGCCATCTGGCTTTATAGCGGGGGGCGGCGGAAATATTTCCTGCCGGGGTATTGGTGTTTGTCATGAAGAGCCTCCTTATACAGCTTTACTTAAAAACAGTATAATGATAAACTGGCATTATGAAAATCACCAAAAATAAAAATAAAAATATAACCAGATGGAGACGAAATGGAGAATGGCGTAAAAGAGAAGGCATATATGGCGCTTTATGCCCGTGTCCGTGAAGCGATTACCGGCGGGATTTACCGGTGGGGCGGCAAGCTGCCTTCCAAACGCGCCATGGCGGAACGGTATGGTGTGAGTGTCATCACCGTGGAGCATGCGTATGCGCTTCTTGCGGAAGAAGGGTATGTCGAACCGCGGGAACGGAGCGGCTACTTTATCATTTATAAAGAGGAAGATGCTTTTCCCGTGGGGTACAGGGGAAAGGAAGTGAAGCCTGTCCTTCATTCGGAGACGGATGAAGAAGTATTTCCCTTTTCCGTTTATGCGAAAACGGCACGGACAGTGCTCTCCAAATGGGGCGAAAAGGTGCTGGCCCGCTCTCCCAATCAGGGAACGGCGGAGTTGAGGAATGCACTTTGCGACTACCTGGCGCGAAGCAGAAATATCATCGTTTCTCCGCAGCAGATCTGTATCGGGTCGGGAGCGGAGTATCTGTACAGCCTTGTAGTGCAGGCCCTTGGCCGGGAACGGCTTGTAGCGGTGGAGAATCCCTGCTATGAGAAGATACGGCAGGTGTACCGCGCCCATGGCATACGGACAGAATCTCTCCGTCTGGGAGACAAAGGAATTCTGACAGAAGAACTGAAACGGGCAGGCGCACGTGTGCTTCATGTGACACCGTTCCACAGTTATCCAAGCGGCATTACGGCAAATGCTTCGAAGCGGCGGGAGTATATCCGCTGGGCGGAGGAGCGGTCCGGTCTGATTATTGAAGATGATTTTGATTCGGAGTTCACTCTTTTGTCAAAAGCGGAAGACACGCTCTTTTCTCTTGCTCCCCATGGCCCGGTGGTATATATGAATACGTTCTCACGAACAATTGCTCCCTCTGTCCGCGTGGCGTATCTTGTACTTCCCGAAAACCGTCTGTCCAGATTTCAGGAGCGGACGGGATTTTATTCCTGCACCGTTCCTGTATTGGATCAGCTCATTCTGGCGGAACTCATCAGCCATGGAGATTTTGAGCGGCATATCAACCGGGTGCGGAGACGCCGGAGGCGTAAAAAGGAAACGGATATGTCTTCCTGAAAGTAGGGAAATTAAAATGTATAAAGGCTGGGTACATCAAAAAAGACTTTCCTCAAAATGATATGTACCCAGAATCCTGGACACATGTTATGAATTAAGCGGAACACAT
>ERZ773212.77-NODE-77-length-53288-cov-46.450454_pt1 | contig 53288 bp, 81 predicted proteins | sample MGYA00581005_ERZ773212 | MGnify/ENA primary metagenome ERZ773212 (study PRJEB29015, sample SAMEA2738154) | human oral metagenome | biome: human oral; feature: human-associated habitat; material: saliva | place: China | collected 2196 ... | reverse complement strand
CCATGCGGCCCGCCGATGACACACAGTGCATCGGCGCTATCAAGCCACTGTGTAGGACACTCTGTGTATTCATCCTGAAACACTTGGAAAGTGTGCCCGTTGTGCTCCCATTCATCTGGAACGGTGACAGTGTGTGCAAACTGTGTCTGGATCATTTTTGTTTCTCGCTTTCGCTTGGTTGGTTTGCTAGTGATAGTCTATCGGGTTGTTGGTCACTCTGCAATGTGAATGATATCACACGTCTTTGTGTCATTGTCCCAAATGAATTGGTGCGCGTACCCGTGCAAGTAGCGCATATCGTCAATTGACAAGCCCTCATCATCTGACTGCCAATACCAATAGATACTGTTGTCATGGGCGTTAGTGCGACAACGCCATACGCATCCGTCTACGTTTACGTACACGCCGCTAGGCTCATTTTCAGAGAACAGATCGAGATAACCCACAAACTCATACCCGTGTTCGGTAAACCATGGGTTGATTAGCGACAGGTCCCAACCATTGTCGGGATCAACATACCCTGCCACGTTTTCCTGCATAGATTCTAGCGGGTAGTCCCTATTGGTAATGACACTCAGCAATTCTCCCCACATTTTTGTTACTCACTTTCTGTAAGACAGATAGTATCGTCAAGGTAATTAACCGCGTTGGCAATTACCCATGCAACCCAGTCACCATCGTTGTCAGGGTTGCCACCATTGTCTAAGTAACTCTCCCACATTGCATCTTGAATGTCAGTACCGTTAAACCTATGGCCCTTGTAATGCAAGATAGGGTCATTCCAAGCACCGCGCCACTCAAAACCAATATCGGGGATACCATACCAATTAGGCAACATGTTAGTTCTCACTTTCCGTTAGGCTTAAACAGGTAGCTTTCGACATGGCAGTCAAGGGCGTCGCAACCTTCCTCAAGCCAACCAACACCGTGCATATCAGTTTCAATTTCGGTAGCGGAGATGCACTTCCAGCCCTCGTTCACGATAATCTCGTTAACAACACTGTATAGTGCATCTGCCACTGTTTCGGCCATAGCCGAGATGCGAGCGTTAGCGACCATTGCGCGGCGACGGGCAGGGTCACACTCGCTATCGTAGTCAGGGTCAAGGTAATTCGATTCGTCGGGCCTACCCATCTTGTCCCATGCAAGGAACACGTTAGCGTCGTTACACCAACCACCCGTGAGAGTGCAAACATCGTCCCAAATCTCGCTACCGTAAACGTTACCGTTGATAACGTCCGCTGCAAACTCTACAGTAAGCTCGGGCCAAATGAGTGCCTTAGCTACCTTGTATGCGTACTCATTGCACATGGTTTCTACCTTTCGGTTGTTGAAAGCTAACCACTTTGGTTAGCATCGCTCCCTAGGCACGGATCGAACGTGCATTAAACCTACCATTAGGCTAGGGATGTTGAAGACGGTTAGTCTTCGTATGTGTAGTGAACTACTTCACGTGGTCCGGTGTAGTAGTCGAACGTGTAGACGCTGCGCTGCGTCCCATCCGGAGACGGCACGGTTACGCGGCGGGGTAGGTATCCCTGCGCAAAGTAGGCATACTGTCGCCGTTCACCTGGAAAGTGAAGACTGAAAAAGTGCGACAGGTTATGGGGTGCGTAAACACTTTCTCCCTTGAAGTGTTGCACCTTGGACCAACGCCCGCTAGGGGTGCGGTACTCGGTCCATCGCGTAACAGTCGCGTATGTCGTGTCTTGCATTGTGCTTTCGCTTTCTGTGTGTTTGGCTAACCACCTTGGTTAGTGCAGTTCCCGGCGTGGGAGTTGAACCCACATTTACCTACCGACAGGGCCGGGATACCTATGACTAAGCTTCAATTTCAGATGCAATGGCTGCATCTGCCAGACTATCCAGGGCAGTGACAACCGCGTCGATAGCGGCGAACATCTCGGCGTTGTCCCGGTAGTCAACTCCCATCTTCTTGAATGTGATCTTGGCGCTGGTGGTTGCCTTGATAACAGTCATGGTGTCCTTGTTGATTCGCATGGTTTGAGTTCTCACTTTCTGTCGTTGGTTTGCTTAGGCTTTGTGCCTATGTTTCTAGTGTAGGTTGTTGATCTGTTGTTGTCAAGTTGTCAGAGTGTGTTGTGCATCACGGGTACTAGCGTTGCGTCGGCAAAGCTACTCATAGGATGCTGGCGCATACTCTCGAATGTCTCCCAGTCCGGTCGCATATGTTCGCGCCACATGCTGATAATCTTGGTAATGACTCGCTTTTCATGGGGCGTGAGTGTAACGTCCTTGTAGACATATACGACACCTTTGGTATCGAACTTAAAGATAATCTCGCTAGTGCCCTCCAGCGCAACCCAATAGCCTATTTCACCATGTGCGAGCGCGTTGTTATCCATCTCTAGGAACAACTTACTACCAAGGCGAACAGGCTCACTAATGATCTGGTTAGGGTACACCGACAATAGCGCATTTTCGATAGTCATTTTAGGCGACCTCCCTAACATTGATAAACTGTCCGCCGTTACCGCTAATGCACTCTTTGTCGCACTCGCGGTTACATGCCTTGTAAAGCGCATCCCAATCAACCCGGCCAACCATTGCCGACAGGAAACGGCGCAAGTGTCGGCTAGTTGTAGTGGAATGGTGGAAAGCGTCACGATGAACAAACGTACCCCAATTGCCGTTTTCATTCCTGTTCACTACCGCAACTAGTGTTGTGTAAGAGTACACATCAAACCGACTATTGGGGACGGGGTGGTTATGATTAGCAACAATCGTAAAATTGTTACTCACTGGATACAAGCCGTCAATACGTCCGTGTTCCAAGTCCCATGCGGCGCTATCAATGTCATTTAGAATACCCATTTTCTTTCAGTCTTTCTGTGTGGGGCCGGGCCGCGTTGGCCCGGCCCGTTGGTTGTTGACCTAGTACCCGAACCACGCATGCGCGTTGGTAGCAGTGTCGAACTCACGAATAATGCTGTTACCAGTCGGGTAGTAGTTCTCCCACGCCTCGATGTCCCGGGCAATGCGGTCCATCTCGCGGCGCTCACGGGCGCGAATACGCTTGCTCAGGTCCCGGCGGTGCCGCGTGTACGCGCTACCCTCACGGGCGAACTCTGAGGGGTGCCACATCTCCCCGCGCGCTTCCTTAACGTGCCAGGGATCAGTTTTGAACGTGTGTGCCATGATAATTAACCTTTCGGTTTGTTGTTGGTGTGTGCGCCGTTTGCGCATCGCTCCCCGTCCCGGGATTGAACCGGGCTTTGTCGCCGTTGATACGGGGAAGTTGAAGTCAGGACGCCCTAATCATGCGTTCGGCAGTGGCCAGGTCTGTCTTCCAAGCCGCGCGTGATCCGTAGGCACGGTCAAACACACCCCACGTCTCTGGCTTAAGCGTGTCTGCGATGAATGCACACCCGCCATTCCACGGCGACAGACCGCCGTGCTCAACTGTTGCGAGAGAAAGGCTCACCGCGCCGCTAGCGTCTTGCCAAGCGCCCACATGCACGGGGCCATGCTCGGGGGAGTGAAACCAGCGCTCGGCAAGCATCGTCTCTCCTGAGTCGGTAGGTACGGATGCGGAAACCCACTTGGTCACGTCGCACGCCTGGATTTCGGTATCCGTGTACTCACGTTCGATAAAGAGTGTGTCATACTCGGGGTGTGAGGGCAGTTCCTCAAACAGGACGCCGATCAGAGCAACTAGGTCGAAGTCGCCTTCGTAATCACCCGCGAATGTGCGGGCTGCGTCGGTGACCTCAAAGTAATCGTAGTAGCGCATGGTTTGAACCTTTCGGTAAATAGGGAGGGGGAGGGGGTGCCCGGCCCCTGGTGAGGGGGCCGGGCGTGAGGGTCAGAAGACCGTCAGGGCGAAGCCCGCGCGGTCAAGTTGTGCGAGAGCCTCTCGGTCGCCGTGGACGGCGCGCACGGTGCGCTGTGTCCACTTCGCGGCGTCGTAGGCGTCGAAGCCTGGCGTGCTAGCAAACCAGGGGCTCGCGCACACCTCCACGCAGTCAGGGATAACGACGGTGGGGAGGTGGGCGGCGACGGCGGTGTCGGTGAGCAACAGTTCCATGGGGGTTGACCTTTCGGTGTGTTTTGATCTTGTGACTACAGTCTATCGGCTCTCGCCTAGCTTGTCAAGCTGGCAGCGTGTGAACTGCACCACATTCGGTTTGTTCAGAAAATTGGTGAGCCGAGCTAGAATTGAACTAGCTGCTTTGTTAGGACAAAGCATCCTACGGCCCTAAGCTCGCTACGCGGTGGGCGGCTACCCGGTGCGCTAGCGCCTAGCCGACACGCGCTAGGGAGGGGCGCTAACCCTCCGTCTCTCACTGACCGCGTGTGTAATTTAGTTCACAAAAAGATCATTCGGACTAAGGTACTCGCCGGGGCCGTCTCGGCGGTCGCTTTCGCGTCCTGGCCGGTGTTTCCCTTGCCGATGCCTCTAGTCTAGCGCGCCGTCCGTCAACATGTCAACTCAAGAAAACGTGTTCTGTGTCACATCACGGGGGTTTGGTGATCATCGACACGGGCGGGCAGGTAGTAGGAAACGCGCGTGTAAATAGCACCTTGGTTGCTGGTTGTCAATTCCTTGGTTTGTTACCTTGGTCACTCGCCATAACGCCGGCCTGCAATTATCCTCGTGGTTTGTTGTGTAGACATAGTGAGGGCGGTGACCCTGGCAGTTTATCAGTAGGAAGGGAGAAAGTCAAGGTTTTTGTAGTGTGAAACGGGTAACAGTTATGAGCGGGGTGTAAAGCCATCGACACCCCGGGGGTGGTTACTTGACATCTCACAATGCGGATAGTTTGGGAGGATAGGTTGCATCGTTGGGTTTGGTGTGTTACTCGCGTAGGCATGGCGTGGGTTTGTGGGTGGTCAGGGAGGGTGTAGGTGGATAGCATCGCCGTAGAGGGGCCTAGAGGGCTGTCTGAGCGTGTTTTAGGGTGCTAGTGGTATGTGGGTAGCTCTGAGGGGGTGCTAGGGGCTTAGAGAGGCCATAGCGTAAATGTCAGGACAATTCAGGGAGGAATGGTTTACATAGCAATGGTTTACATGGAAAGTTAACGCTGTTAACTTAGCCTCGCGCGTACGCAGCTACGCAGACGTTTAAGAAATACATAAATATAATAAATAAATATATTAATAATAATAGATAATAGTCAAGTATAGAAATAAATACACGTATATAGATTCTTTATTACATAATCGTTTTACTCGTTTTAGTACTTATCCACTGGAATGGATAGTGTGTAATAAAAATGCTTTGTGTGTTGATTTTTGAGGGGTGTTTTCGTGAGAGCAATTTTCCGGAGGTAGCGTGTAGTTAGTTCGTTGTAGTTGGTTGCAGTTGGTGAGTGTTGCTTAGGTAAGGCATTGGGTAGTTAGGTTAGGTATGCCTAAGTTAGGTTAGGGTGTGGGTGGTTATGTTAGGTGGGGAACATCACATTGGTTAGGTTAGGCTTACCTAAGTTGTGTCCGTGGTTAGGGTATGTGCTGGGTCACGTTTTGGTGTTGGGTTAGGCCCGAGGATTGGGACCGGGGATAGGGCCGCTTGGCAGGGAGGTTGACGGGGAGGGTACTTGACACATCGGGTTTTGGGGCCTCGAATTGACAAATACAAAATCAAATGCTATAGGAGTGTAAAGAAGGGTGGGGGTGTCATACCCATTTGTGCATATTTTCCACTATGCCATGTGTGTTCGGGACTATCTGGTGAGTCAAGTCACACCATATTAGCTTGACCTACGACCCTTCTTCCTATAGTGTTAAGACATCAACGAAAGGAGAAACATCATGATTTGCAACTGCCCTAAGTGCTCGTACACATCAGCACCCACCGTGAATGAGCTTGCCTCTAACAACGGCTTGCCCCTGTCGCCCACCGAGTTCGAGTGCGTCAATATGGGCGGAAAGATCGTTGTCCTTGATAGTAAGACTATTCCGGCAGGGACACTTATTGACTACGGCGACAAGCGTGAGGCTTTCCGTGCGCTCGCCTTCGACGAGTATGACAAGCCGTGGGTGTCGTACACAAACCTGAAGATGTCGCATGAGGAGTTCGCTGAGATGATGCGGGGCCGCTCCAATCCGCCGAAGATTGTTTACTGGGGATTGTGATGCTAGTCCGCAAGCTCAGCAGCGGTGCCTGCGTGCGTGTCGAAAAGCTGAACAAGTCGTTCTTCCTTATTCTTGGCGAACTAACCTACTATTGGTTGGACAACAAGGGGAACTACTACAGTGAAGACACTTTCGACGCCCTGTGTCACACCCACAAGTACGAGATAATCGACCCCGGCCACAGGGTTTTCAACTAACACTAACAACGAGAAAGGAAGAAAATGACACAGTGGATTGAGGAAACGCTGGTAAAGTACAGCGAGGCGTACAAGAAGCTCGAAGCAGCCTATGACGCTGTCGAAGCAGCTAAGTTGAGCATGCAGAAGGTGCTATATCACAACACTGAACCGATTAAGCTGACCGACAAGTACACAATCACCACACCTGAAGACTTGCGTATCACGGTTAGTGGCTCGATCATCATGATCGGGGGTGTCGAGTGGATGCACCAAGGTATCAATTGGGTGAGCAGTTACGGTGGTACTCGCACTCATGATGAGATGTTTGTGAGTATACTGCGTCGTCATAATCAGGTGTCCCTGCTGCATGAGGGATGCTGATGCCTAGCCTAACGAGACACGAGGTTGATTTCTCACCTGAGGCTGTCACTTGCTATGAAGGTAGCACTTCTAAACAGGCTGGACAAATCTTGGCGTGAGTCGGAGCCTTTTGAGGTTGAACTCGAAATACCGCTAAAAGAACACCCTCACACCTATGTTCTAACCATTGCGGTTGACCTTACTACTCAACAAGTTACTATTGAAAGGAGAATTGGCAATGAGCGTTTCGAATCTTGTCCTGATTGTCGTGTGGCTTCTTGTTAGCGCCGCATGGGCTTGGTTGGCCTACGATAAGTATAAGTCGTCTATAGATATTAGAATCTGGCCTGATGTTATGGCTAGCGTTGGTGCAGCTGGTGTCGTCATTGTGTACATCGTGAAGTGGTGGGCATCATGAAGCATCCAGTTGAATCGGCAGCGCGGTTCATTTGTAGGGCTGATTACGTCCTTGCTAATGACGTGCTGAGGGATGAATATGGTGTCGAGTATGGCAACCCCGCCCAGATCGGGTACTGCTCGTTTGACCTAGAAGACACCATTGGCATGGCTTTAGAGCGTACTGCCAATGTTTTCGGCTGCCTGACGCACAAGGAGAATGACACCTTCCTCACCGTTGTCGGTGAAAAGGAAGCTATCGACAAGCTTGAAGAAGTGCGACATGTTGCGCTGTCTGATGAGTACGGCTACAAGGGCCTGCTGAACAAGGCCCTGTCGGAAGCTGGTATTGGCAAGGAGCAGTTCGACAAGTGGCAGGAAGACTACGTTCAGGGCTTCTTCGACGGTCTTATTGGTAACTTCGATCTGGGATCGTTTAGTAAGAATCCGCATGTTCTTGGCATCCTTGCTGGTGCTGACAGCGCGTGGCGTTACATGAAAGATAAGGAGAATAAGTAATGTTGGTTACAGTCGATACTGATTACATTGATCTGGTCCACAACACGGAGGTCCTTGAGGCTGCTCTGGATGAACTTCCTGCTGGCTGGATTGTCGATGTTGAGTTTTTCCGTGCTGGCACATTCAGCTTTGTGAAGACCTATGATAATTGGTTTATCCCGGCTGAGGACTCTTTCGCCTGTGAGTGCATGGCTGGCTTCGTTGTAACCATCCAGGGTGATAACTTCTTGGAGGAGGAGGCAATGTCGGTCGCCTTCCGTCAGCCGGTGATCAGTGGTATTGCCAATCAGCATGACGAGGCGCTGCAAAAGTGCCGTGATGCTGTGAACGGCGAGACGGTTCTGGACGGAAGATTCATCAAGTACCATAACTTCTTCTTGGATACAGAGAATGATCTCAAGCCTATTGGTTTGCTGGCTGTTGCGAACAACCTGTTCTTGAAGGAATACTCTGATCTGACCAAGCTTTTTACAAAAGGACATAAGGAATGATTGAACCTGCTGAGGAAATCTACGTGATTTTCAACAAGAAGACTGGCAGCATCAAAACCGGAGGTCGTAAGAAGTACCCGATTGTTCATGCTTACCTGTCTGAGAAGATGGGTTGGGGTGGTATTGGCCGTATTGGTCAGTTCGCCCGTGAAGAGAAGGATGACTACGCGGTTGCTAAGTACCGCCTTGTCGAAGCAAAGGAGAACCAGGAATGATTATCAATTTCAATGATCTTCAGATTCCGTTCCACAGGCTTGCGCCTGGGACTATCCTGATCGACCCTGATGACATTCGTTATCTGAAGTCGATTGGTGAAGACATGGAAGACTACTGGGTCCATAGCAAAGACTTGTGGACTAACACAGCACACTCTAATGAAGAGGTACTGAAGTACATCGGGGATGGTGCAGGATGGAAGGTGCTGCCATGATTCGAGCTGGAGGCCTAATCGATGGTATAGAGTACATTGATGATGACGAGTTTGTTGTCACCAAGGAGAGACTTCAGGAACTTCTGGGTAATGAGCTTTTTGTGGAGTTCTACGATTTTGGGTACCACTATTTGTGGTGTGAGCGTATTCCGAAGGTGTATCCGGGTTATGGTAATACACCACATGAAGTTGCCACCGCTGTCATATCCAAGCTTATTAAGGATGACGACAAAGACTGGAGTGTGCTTGTACGATGAATGGTATCCAGTACAAGGGTATTGGTGAGTATGGCATCTTTGAGGACGATCTGAAGGAGCTGATGGAGGCTAAGGTCATCGTGTCAGTTGCTAATGAGCTAGGCCTCTTTGATGGGGTGTACTTAGATGATGCTCTCGCTGCGTTGTACCCTGGCCTGGGTGAAACACCTTACGCTGTCGCTGATTCGTTGGTGGCCGCTATACAGTGACTCATCCTGATAAGACCCCCGCATGTGAGGGTCTTATTTTACTCTCATAACAAAGTGGTACACGTCACGTGGTTAGTTGTTGATAGGTGTGGCAGAGTGGATTAGTATAAATACATCAGCCATGAAGAAAGGAGAAACAATGGCAACATTTGGACAATCTCTGCTCCAGGAGATTTTTGACATTGCGTCTAGCGAGTATAAAAGCAACCCATCTAACATGAGCTGGTTTAAGGTAGCTGCCTATGCTGAAGCACTACTTTCATTGGAGGGAGACTAATGCTAAGCGTGAGCGAAATCTATGATCTGCTTTACGAAGCTTGCGACAATGCACAGCCGGATGACCTACCTGTCGTTGACGTTCCGGGCCTTGGCGATGTGGACCTTGAGACGGTGCGCAAGCTGAAGTGGAACGGGATCACCTTTAAGAAGGGTAGTCAGCTCTGGCGTGTGTTCGACAGTGTTGTGCTGATTGGCCTGTACAGTTATGAGCTTGCGTATCTTATCAACAACAGTAATAAGCAAGCAATCATTCTTGAAACGGAAGGAGATAAAGAATGAGCGACAACAAGGAGTTCATCGAGTTTTATAACCAGACGCGAGAGAACCACATCAGGATGCATACATGGGATATCCGTGGTCTTAGCTTGCAGTACGTTACGGGTTTTGGTAAGCGGGAAGTGACTACAGTCCTGGACTGTAGTGACTTCGGTGCTATCACTACGAAGGGCTGTATGATCATCACTAAGAATCACGGTATCTGGCTGAAGATCAACGATCAGAACTGGACTGAACCTACTACAGGTGAGGATCGCGTGGTTCATGATCTTGACATTCTCAAGTTCATCATTACCGAGGGTGATAATGGTGGGCATATCGCTACGATTGTCGAGTCATGAGCGACAACGAGTTTCTTGAACTCTACACTGAGACGCGGGATAACATCGACAAACTGCAAGACATCGAGATCATGGGTCTTAATGTCTGGTCTGTCGATCACAATGGATACGGCGATGTTCTTGCGGTGGAGTCAGTGCGAAAGTTTGGGTCGATCACAAGGCACGGCAGTGTTATCGTCACACCAAGCAAAGGCACGTTCCTGAAGATTCGAGGTAATTGCTGGGTTCGCACTGATCTTGGTGCAAGTAAGGTGGTGCTTAACGACATGGACATCATCAAGAAGCTTTTGAATGACTGTGACCGCGTAGCAACGCTCCTTCACTCTGATGAGTAGCACACATCACGCGGTATAGGGTTGACAGCTCAGAAAGAGTGACCCTATACTGAACACATCACAACTGAATAGCCTCTCAAAAACCTACAAGCAAGGGACGGTGAACATTGGGAGGCGCAACCCCTTGTGGCGGAACAGGCAGACGCGCTCGGCTCAAACCCGGGTTCCGAAAGGAGTGTGAGTTCGACTCTCACCAAGGGGACCACCAAGCGGCTGGACAATGCTGGATGATTAGGCCTTGTCGCCTGCCTCTCTGGCCAAGAGGATGGACCAGCCGCCGTGATCGGGGATCACGTGCGGGGTAGCACCCTAGGGACGACACTTTTTAGTGTGTGTTTCTGTCGTCCGAATAGCATCCCCGGGGCGGAATGTAGCGCAGTAGGTAGCGCACCTGGTTTGGGACCAGGGGGTCGTGAGTTCGAGTCTCACCATTCCGACGGGCAGTACTGCCTATAGCCTCGTATTCGTATGAGGCATCTAGTTCCCAGGTGTCCTCCGGGACTACCTGGATTTATCCCAGATAGTGTAATGGCAGCACGGCAGGTTCTGGCCCTGTCGGACTAGGTTCGAGTCCTAGTCTGGGAGCGCTTGACGATGAGGTTGCTCGATAGCACAAAGTGTCTCGACCAAGACACACTCATCGAAGGGCTGGGCCACACTGGTCATGTGGCAAGCTGCTTAGTTTAACTGGTCAAGAACGGGGTGTAGTCGCCAAGGAACAGGTTCGAGTCCTGTAGCAGCACGACATTAACCATCTCGAAAGGAGAAACAAAATGAAACTGCGTCTTACCGATTTTGATTCAAACACCTACATGGACACAGATGGTTCATGTGAAATGTGCATGTACACAGGTATGCTTGATCATCCTGTGTATACCTTTACTTCCAGTTACGGCGAAAGCTACACTATTGAAGGCTGGTGGTCTGACTGGGGGCACCACACGACAATCGACATCAACCTTCCTGTATTCACAACTTGGTTGCATGACGCTGAGTTCAAGGAGCCGACACAGATTATTGAAGAAGACGAAGATTATGCTCGTCTTCCGGGTGACCGCTTTTGGGAGGGGTTTCTGACGGCTGTTCTTAAGGACGCACAGTATTGCAGCAATAAGGAACAACTTAATAACAGTCTCGATTGGGCACTGAAAGGAGGGACCAATGCTGACTGACGAACAGTTTGACGAGCTCGCTGATAAGCTGCTGAAGAAGATCGCGCCTAAGCTGGGTGTCGAACTTGAAGAAGAGCAGCCTAAGTCTGCCACTGTAGTCCTGGACAAGGACGGCGAAGAATACGATCTCGAACAGTGCGCTATCGGGCCCTGCGTCGTCACAACTGAAGGTACTTACTACTCATTTATCGAGGATGGCATCTGTGGTTCAGGAGATTACGAGGAATACTGGATGAGCACTTGGGGCTGTAAGTTCAGCACAGTGGAACTTGCAGGTATCCTTACGGAACTTGGTGGAGACTTCGACGTCATCCAGGACTGATATACTGTCCTCATAACAACAACGACAACCAAGGAGTAACCATGAGTATTGTCGATCTCGCAGTCAAGCTGGGTAAGGCTTTCGAGGGTGCTTGCTCGTCTCTCATCAAGAATGACGAGATGAAGACCACCATCACCCAGGAGGCCCGTACAGGTGTCTACACGATCACCACACAGGACGCTGAGCTGATCGCTCTGCTCGACCAGGGCATTGTCGAGAAGGCTCCTGTGACGATGGTTACCCCGATGACCTACGGTGTCGTCTCGCCTGGTGTCTACACCGTTCCTGGTCATAAGATGGAAGAGATTTTGGAGCATCGCCCAATGGATTATCTCTGATTGTCGGCTGCGCCTCTGATCTCAGGAATAGGTAACTGAAGGGTTTGTCCTTTCGGGTACCGGCCTTCCATGAGGGCTCAAGACTCATCCCCCTATCGACTAACACTCGGTAGGGGGATGATATTATTTACTCATGGCTAAGCAGATTTTCTTCGATGATTTCACTGGTGGCTCGCTTGATACCTCTAAGTGGTCGCCTGTTTGGGGTAAGTTCGACCCTGAAAAGGGTACCCAGATGCGCTTCTCAGATAAGAATATCTCTGCGAGTGGTGGCTACCTGTACCTAAATGGTACAGTAGCCACAGGCACTGATGCTGAGAAAGCACCATTCTTGTCTGGTATGGTGAGCACACGTAAGCCCGATAAGGGTGAGATTCTTTTTCAAGCTAAGGGTCAATTCATCGTATCTGTACAGGCCAAGTTGCCGAGTGCACCATCTTCGTGGCCCGGTATCTGGATGACTGGAACTAAGGGAGACTGGCCTGCTTGTGGCGAGATTGATATTCTTGAGGCTAAGGGTTGGCAGCCAAAAGACTACCAGGTTAATACACACACTCCGCGTGCTGGTGCGCCTACTAAGAGTCAGCAAAATCAGAAGACGTATGTTGAGAGTATTAAAAATACCAATTTCGCTGCCAATGTCTACAATGGTCAAACAGATTTTAATATCTATAGTGTAGTAAAGCTTAACGACAGGGTTGATTTCTACTGGGAGGATCAACTTATCCACACAGTTAAGTATTCGGAGATGGATGACCCAACACCATTTACTGACCCTGAGAACGGGTGGATTATCCGGCTGTCGCACATTATTGGTGGTTCGTTCCTTGAGTATGAAGGCAATCGAGAATACGTTGATGCGACGAAGCACAAGGATAAGTACCCTTCCCGGATGATTGTTGGCGGTGTTGTAGTCATTAGTCTTGATGAACAGGGCGAGCTAGGAAACATTTATTCATCGACTCGTGGAATACTCGCTGAGTATACGAAGCCCCAGCCCCAGCCCCAGCCTGTAGTTCCTGATCCGGAACCTCCTGTTGAGGTGCCACCTACACCTTCTCCGCAACCGCCGACACCTGAGCCGCCTGTCGTGGTGCCACCAACGCCTGCCCCTGAACCAGCGCCTACACCTGCGCCTAAGCCAAGAGGTAAGAATAACTGGGTCCGTGAAGAAGAGGCCCTAGTATTCATCATGCTGTGAGTAGAGTCACACGATTATCCGTTGTGTTTGTTCGGCCTGTCAACTATGCTTCATGTTGTCAGGCCGAACAACTACGAAAGGAACCAACACTATGAAGCGTTTTCTTGCGACGACTGGTGTCGCACTACTGATAATTACCCCGGCTGCTGCCTATGCTGCTGACAATGCCCCTGAGATCAAGGCCGAGGTCACGAAGGCCACGTCCTCTTCTCGACAGACCTCCTCGGAGGTCAACGTCGGCGGTACCTGGACCGTGGAAAAGCTGGCTGTCGGCCAGTCTTTCACTGTCGCATCTAAGGATGGGGGCTTCAAGTGGGCCGCATCATTTCCCTTCACCTTGAACGACGGCACCACGATTGGTGAGTGCAACGCCGATCAAGCGACGCTGACCTGCAAGGTGACCGAGGTGCCGGACGCTTACAAGGACAAGACGAATGTCAGTGGCACGTGGTGGGCGCGAGCCAGGCTTCAGGATGCCGCTGTCGGCACTAACGAGGGTACAATCACCCTCAATGGTGAGGTCGTCAAGAAGCTCATCTGGGGTGATGCTGAGGGCACCGGCGTCTGCACGAATGATTGTGATGGCCCGGCTCACTTTGAGTATGCTCGACCGGAGAATCTGAAGTTTGGTTGGGGTAATAACAACGGAACTGTCGGCTGGGCGATTAAGTGGATCGCTAACGGTGGTACCAAGTACACGGTTAAGGACTTTGACACCACTCTTGGTACGTCCGTGCGATGTGCGACGACCGATACGTGGGACCCTGCTACGACTAAGGTTGTTGATGCTACTCGAATCGACAGTAACACGATCGAGTTCACGGCACCTGCTGACTCCAAGGTGTGCATTACGTACCCGCCGGAGCAGATGAAGGTGCCTGAGGGGCAGAACTCAGTTACCAACCACGCTGAGGTGAACGGCCTCAAGCTGGAAGCTACGGCGACCGTCCGCTCTAATGGTGGCACTGATGGTGATGGTTCTGTGAAGCCGACGCCTACGCCGGAACCTGAGCCGTCTACGCCTGCCCCTGCGCCTTCCACTGAGCCGACTCCGGCCCCTGAGCCCTCTAAGCCGTCCGAGCCGACGCCGACCCCTGTGCCTTCGGATGAGCCGACGCCCACGCCGACCCAGACCCCCTGCACGATCCACCCTGACCGAGACAAGGACCGGACGCCCTGCAAGGTTGAGCCCATCCCTGCACCGACTAAGGCTACGCCTGCACCGGCCCCAGCGCCTAAGCCTGCACCAACGATTGAGGCCCCGAAGTCCAAGCTGGCCAAGACGGGTGCCGCGTCTGAGGCTGCTGTGATTGGGATTCTGTCGCTGCTGTTCGGTGCAGCCACCGTGACCATGGCCTGGTGTGTTGGCCGATACAGCAAGACTCGCTGACACATAAGTAGAGGGCCAGTGCTAGTTAGTGCTGGCCCTCTATCTTGCCTTGATAACTAACACAAAGGAGAACCAATGCAACCACAGCGACAGCACCATAACGATGCTGGTTTCGACCTGTCCACGAAGACATCTGTCATCATCTACCCGGGTGAGGTTATATACGTGGCGACAGGCTACTACCCAGATAAGCATGACATTCCTGACGGGTCTGTCGGATTCGTCTTTGCCCGCTCGTCTTTGAGCAAGAAGGGTCTTCTGCTCGCTAATGGTGTCGGTGTCATCGACGCTGGCTACGAAGGCGAAGTTCTTGTTCCACTGTGGAACATGAGCAAGGACACCCCTGTTGTGCTCGAAGAGCATGAGCGTATCGCTCAGATTGTTATTGTCAAGCTAGAGGCCATGTCGGCTCTCTACGCACAGCCACCCGTCCAAGCCGGTGAGCGTGGTAAGGGCGGCTTTGGTTCCACCGGAAAGGCCAATTGAGAATGATTACCGTCTACTCCAAGCCCAACTGCCCACAGTGTACTGCAACGTACCGCAAGCTAAAGAGCCTCGGTTTGCCCCACGATAGTATTGACGTGACGGAAGATGCTGAAGCACTGGCATTTATCCGCGCACTGGGTTACCAACAGGCACCTGTCGTTGTCGTGCGTGAAGGCGAAGAAGTTAAGAAGCACTGGTCCGGCTTCCGACCGGACCTCTTGAAGAAGGAGACACAAAATGACTAAGATTACGGACCCTGTGAAGCTCGAAGAGGCCCGCGCCCGTATGGCTAAGGCTCGTGCGTCTCGTGGACCAGAAAAGTACCCACGGGATGTCGAAATGCGGCTTGATTTTGTTCGACAGCTCGTGATTAAGCAGTTCAAGGACGCGGGCCTGTCGATCACAAACGACGGAAAGCTGCTAGGAGGGTCTTCTGCACAGTATTTCCGCTCTAAGTTGGTGAATGGTAGCCTGACGATCAAGGATATGATCATGCTGGGTGATTATATGCCTATCGACTGGACCCTTATCTTCAAGTCAGTTCGACAGCCGAAGGAAGTTCTGCGACCTATGGACACTGAAGCGGCGACTATCAACATGGAGTTCAGCGAGCCGGGAGACAACCCGTTTGCTGACTATTTCGTTGATGTGGACGGTGTGTGATGGAACCTTCGTTGCGTGATTTTGCTGCAAGCCTCACGGACATCCCTAAGTTCGGTTCGACAAAGCTCGTTCGTTTCTTGCGGCGTGAAGGTTTCTTGAAGAAGGGGCGCTATATTAGCGAACCAACTGAAGAGGCCAAGGGATTGCTCGATGTGCGCCGTGTCTACACTGATGAGGGTAACTCGTATCGTCAGGTGTTCGTCACTGAAGAGGGCGCCCGGGTGTTCACTGATATGATTAAGACTGAGTACGAGGACTTCGGTCCTTGGGAGATTAGGAGCAATTATCGTGATTAGTTGGACTGACCTTACTGCCGACTACAACCTGTGGATTGACAATTTCGATGCGGGACGTGGTGGTAACGCTATTGACCGAATCGTCATCCACCACAATGCTGGCAAGGCTATGTCACATCAGGGTGTGTACGGTGCTTTCAGTAACAATCACACGTCCGCACACTACAACGTAGATATTAGCGGCTCGATTGCTCAGTTCGTCCATGATTGGGACACGGCCTGGCACTGCCCCGGCGTGAACAAGCTGAGTATCGGCATTGAGCACGCGAACTCGACGGGCGCTGAGGGCGGCTGGGATGTCAGTGAGACCACCATTGACGCGGGTGCGCACCTGACTGCTGCTCTGTGTCGTGCGTATGGTCTGGGTCGCCCTGAGTGGCGCGTCAACGTCTTCCCCCACAGCGACTTCTACAGCACGATGTGCCCTGCCTCCTTGCGTGACACGTATGCGAACGAGTACATCGAGAAGGCACAGCAGTACTACGACAACCTTGACGCAGACCTGTCCGAGAAGGAAGGCTGGGTGTCGGAGAATGGCGGTTGGTGGTACCGGACTGAAGACGGTGGATACGAGACTGGCTGGTTCCTCGTGGGCGACAAGTGGTTCTATGCTAACGAGAAGGGCTGGTTGCAGTTCGGTTGGCAGCACGTCGATGGTTATTGGTACTTCTTGCATGATGTCCATGATGGGCGCTATGGTGAGATGGAGACCGGCTGGGTGAAGGTCGGTGAGCATTGGTTCTATCTGAACGATAAGGGCCAGATGCAGACCGGCTGGCAGATCATCAAGGGCAAGTGGTACTACCTTGAAGCTAATGGGCAGATGCGTACCGGATGGCTGTCGTTCAACGGCAATGACTACTTCCTCACTGAGACGGGCGCTATGGCTGTCGGCCTGTGCCAGACGCGCCTTGATGGTGCTTGCTCGATTTTCGGTGAGGACGGCAAGCTGCTTGTTGGTAAGCTCGTTGTCGAACAGGACGCTGACGGTATCGTGAAGCTGGTAGAATCTAAGTAACTTCTACTAAGGAGGAACTTGGACATGGAGAAGGATGTTCTCACTACTGACCGCACCAAGTGGACCGCACTGACACCTGAGCGGCGTAAGGCGATTTACGGTGTTGTTGCGGCCTTGCTGGCTGTCGGTATTGCTTACGGTGTTGTCGCGCCTGAGCAGTCGGCTCAGTGGCTTGATGTGCTGGATAAGGTCTTGGGCTTGCTTGCCCTGGTTCTTGCAGCCGTTCACACGGGGGGTGTCTATACGGCCCCGTCGTATGGCACTCCTGACGCTGAGTGACACAATTACAGAAAACCCCCTTGCTGGTGTCAGTGAGGGGGTTTTCGCTATAATGGCCTCATGAAGAAGTTGCTGAGGTCTATGAGCGAGCCGAGGTCGGTAACTGCCGTGATGGTAGTTATCTACACGGCTATCGCTATTACAGGTATTGGGTTCTTGACGAGTGCTGCGGTGCTACCGTGGGTTGTTATCCTTGCAGGTGTTCTTATGCTCGTCTCTGGTGTTTTGGGTGCTCCATCCGCGTGGCTCGGTTCTTGGTGGTTGGAAGGCCCAGCGGCTCTTGTCGCCGTAGTCGGCATCATGCTTGTGTCGATTAACGAACTGGTCCTGACCACGGCACATGTTCGCTGGCCGCTCCATGTTATTATTCTGTCAGTAATTATTGCATTGTTCTTTTTGGGGCGTGCTCTGCGTGTGTGGCCGTATTCGTATCGCCCTGGAGTTCTGCCGAAGAGCAAGCTAGAGAAGGCTGAGGAACGGTACAATCAGACAAGGCAGGAATACTTGTCAACCGTTAGTGAGTAACAAGGAGTTAGCGTATGAACACGGCATTGGTGGGCCTCATTTGCTCTGCCGTAACCCTTGTTATCAAGGCTATTGTTGATTTGTGCATTGATCGTTACAAGAAGGCTCAAGAGATTCAAGAAGCCCGTGATGATCTTGAAGCTGATTTGCGCACGCAAGCGTTCCTGTGGAAGGAACACGCTTACGCAGTGCGTGTTGCGGCTTTGCAGGCTGGTGTGAAGGTAGAAGACTTGCCTTCAGTTCCAAAGGAGGATTGATGCTGTTTATTTGGTTCCTGGTGGGTCTTGCAGTTGGCTTGGCTGCTGGCATTGCAGGTACGTACATGTACCTGGACAACAAGTTTGAGAAGACTGTGAAGGATATGCTCAATGATGTCGCAGAACAGCTCGCGCGATTTGCTGACGAGTGACGACCCGGAGCTGCGTGGTAAGCGCGACATGGCCCTGTCGCTGCTGAAGCGTGGCACTGAGCGTAACAAGATCATTAAGGCGACAGGCTTCACGTCTGAAGAATTGTTCATCATCGAGCAGTCCTACTACGACAGCCGACAGGAGTTGTCGCCTCGCAATATGCGCATCAAGCAGCTTGATCGTCTTGATGCACTTGTTGACATGGCCTACAGCCAGATCGAGATGTTCGGTCTGGCTGACGAGAAGGGTAACTGGGGGCAGAACCTTCAGGCTGTTCTCGCTGTTCTGCGTGAAATCTCTGAGGTTGCGAACCTGAAGCGTCAGACGGTGACTCATGAGATTCGCGTGATCGAAGAGAAGCAAGTCAATGTCATGCTGTCGTTCACCAACCAGGTGTTGGAAGAGTATACGGCGCTCATGTACCCGCATCTGTCGGCTGGGGCTAAGAAGGCTTTGGAGACGAACAAGGCTGACTGGTTCTCTCAGGCTGTAAACAAGCCTGCCGCGTTGCTTGAGGCGACTGTGGAAGTTGAGGGTGAGTAATGCTGCCTTTTGGTGCTGTCGCTAAGAAGTTTTCTGATGCCCAGCGTCTTGAAGTGTGGCGTAATAACCCTGCCAAGTGGGCTGAGGACCACGGCCTGTTCATGTGGTCTAAGCAGCGTGAAGTTTCACAGTCTGTTGTTGATCATCAGAAAACCCTTGTAGTTACGGGCAACGGGGCAGGGAAAGCCAACCGAGTGGTAGAAATTGTACCTACTCCTACTGGCTGGACGACAATCGGTGAACTTCGCGTTGGTGACTATGTTCTTGACGAGCATGGTAAGCCTACGAAGGTTGTTGCTAAATCGCCTGTTTGGAATATCCCGCTGGTTAAGGTGGTGTTCAATGATGGTGCTGAGGTTATTTGCCCGGAGGCCCATGAATGGGTGACGCTCAACTTCAACGAGGCTAAGAAGGCACGTAAGCGTATTGAGGGTGACTGGCGTAACGGCTGGTCTTATGGTCGTACCCGCGAGACGCGAGAGATCATGTCATCTTTGCGCCACGGTAAGCAGAATCAAGCTAACCACTATGTTCCGATTAACGCGCCTATCGTCGGACAAGAAGCTGATTTGCTGATTGACCCATATGTTCTTGGTGTGTGGCTTGGTGATGGTCATTCAGCTAACCCTGAGATTACGATTGGTGCCCGAAAGCGGCACATTAAGGATGTGTTTGCTTCTAAGGGTATCCATTTGTATGACCGTTATTACCATTCGGATAGTGCCGAACACCTTGCTTTCACGCATCAGGGTTACAAGGCCAAGCTGCGCGATCTTGGTGTGCTGAACAACAAGCACATACCACAGGTGTACTTGCGTGCATCTATCAAGCAGCGGATTGATCTCCTGCGTGGCCTCATGGACACTGACGGATTCAATACTGGCACAAAGGCGAGGACATGTGTCGGCATTGACTTCATGAACGAGCAGCTAGCATTTGGTGTTGTCGAGCTGGTTCGTTCCCTTGGAGTACGCTGCTCCGTGTCGAAGGAACGGACGTACTTGAACGGTGAGGATGTCGGTCCTCGCTGGCGTATGGTGTTTAACCCTACGTTTGACCCGTTCACGCCTGGCTCGGTTAAGAGCTTGGAGCGGCCAGAACAGGATGCTCAGGCTTCGCGCAAGACTGTGCGCACCGTTGTCGATGTCGTGCCAGTGCCGACAGAGCCAACCCAGTGTATTGAGGTGGACTCTGAGAGCCACATGTACCTGGTTGGTGAGCACATGGTGCCAACCCACAACAGTCGACTCTCAGCTACCCTCGTTAACTGGTGGGTAGACACACATCCTGTCGATGACACGACAGTCGTCACCACGGCAACAAACTGGAAACAGGTCCGAAATGTCTTGTGGAAGGAGATTCCCCGTGTCAAGGCTGTCGCTGGTATTGGTGGCAAGGTCAACGCGGACGCGACATGGAAGATGGAAAATCGACAAGACCCTATCGCCTTTGGTATGAAGCCAGACGATAAGGACGAATCCGGTTTCCAGGGCGTCCACGACCAGTACGTCCTCGTGATCATGGACGAGGCCGGAGGCATCTCCAAGGAAATCTTCACCGCAGCCGACGCAATCACGACCAACAAGTTTGCACGCATCCTGGCCATTGCTAACCCTAACGACCCATCGTGCTACATGGCCGAGGTCTACAAGCGGGAGATGCGCCTGAAGCCAGAGGAACGCTCGTGGAACATCATCCAGTTCGGAGCATACGACACGCCTAACTTCACGGGCGAAGTCGTACCTGTCGAAGTTGCGACTCGTCTTGTGCAGGTTGACTGGGTTGAGGCGCGTAAGAAGGAATGGGGTGAGGATGACCCCCGCTTTGTCGCACGTGTCCTTGGCGAGTTCCCTGACGTGTCGGATGATGGCCTGTTCAACATGGGTCGTGTCATGCAGTCGATGGAGGCTTACGACACTTCGGAGCCGGATGAGGGTATGCCGGTTACTATCGGGGTTGACGTTGCCCGTTACGGCTCCGACAGCTCGGTGATTGTGTCGAACCAGGGCGGGTACATCAAGATTCATGGGCGGTACCAGGGCTTGAATGGTCCTGAGCTTGCTCGTAAGGTTGGTGAGCTGGCAGCCGAACTCGGGGCTGTCGAGATTCGGATTGACGCGATTGGTGTCGGTGCGTCAGTGCTCGACAGCATCTACAATTACGTGCCACCCAGCATGTCTGTCGTCGGCATCCACGGCAACGCGAAGTCCGGGGATAGCACGAAGTGGTACAACTACCGCGCTGCTATGTACGATCAGTTCGCTAAGGCTGTCGCTGACGGTCGCGTGTATCTTCCTGACGATGAAGAGCTGTATAACGAGATCGCTTCGATCAAGTATGAGTATCGCGGGTCCGCAATGCTTATTGAATCGAAGGAGAACATGCGTAAGCGTGGCATTAAGTCGCCCGATGTTCTTGATGCTGTCATTTATGCATATCAGAATATCGGAGCCATTATGGCTGGTGATTCAGAAGGTCAGTACTATTCGCCTGACGATCTGCTCGAAGAAGATGACCTCTTGGACTTCATGTTCGAGGAAGAGTTGTCTGTATTTCTAGCATGATAGGATAATTTACATGAAGTATGAGCAGACATTTCAAGAAGCGCTAGGAGCGTTTTCTGATTCCCTAGCGCGCCTCAAGCGTGAAGATGTGGGCTGGCTGCCTTTGTCTGCTGTCGAAGGCCCTGATTCTCTGATTACTCTTGATGTGATTAGGGACCATTCGGCCCGTGCGCGTCGTTTGGCTACTCTTAACCCTATTGTGAAGCGTGGCTTGGTTGTCCGTAATGCCTATATGTGGGCGGACCCAGTTGTGTATAAGGGTGAGACGCGACCGGCCCGCAAGGTGATTGATGAGAACGCGAAGGCGTGCTTTAGTGTCCAGGCCCGTGTCCGCGATGAGCAGTCATTCAATACGGACGGATGCGTCATCTACTTGATCGACAAGGCGACGAAGACTGTTACGCCTGTTCCGCTCATGCGCCTTGGTGGTGTGGCGACTGATGATGCAACCGGCGATGTCGTTGCACTCCTGATTAACCCTGTCGTGAGCGGTGATCCACAGTGGTACATGCTGTGGGACCGAGTGGGCGTGAAGATCACTAAGTCTAACTACAAGGTAAATCGGCGCTTGACGGCTGTGTACGCGACTGTGAACCGGCTGATGTCGGAGCAGTATGGCAAGCCTGATCTCATGAGTGCTATGTCGTATGCGCAGCGGTACAAGGAACATCTTGAGGTTGCGCATCTCATGGAGAAGTCTTTGGCAAAGCTGGCCTTTAAGGCGACGAGTGTCAACGCTAAGCAGCAACAGGCGGTCATGGCTCGTATGCCGGGGCCGGGTATTGGTGGTACTGCTTCGATTGGTGCGGGGCAGGATATTCAGGCGATTAACAAGGCCGGTGCGGGTATTGATTTCTCGGCGGGTACGCCTCTTGCGGCTATGGTATCGGCTGCTCTCGACATCCCCTTGTCGGTGTTGCTGACTGATGGTTCTGCGGGTGGCCGACAGGGCGCTGAGACTGCTCTTGAAGACCCGACGTTTAAGGCGTTGGAGTTGCGTCGTCAACTGCATATCGACATGTTGAATGAGATCGCGCTGGCATTGGGCATTAAGGTGTCGATTGAGTACGGTTCGATCAACAATGACCAGACGCACCGCCGTATTCAGTCTTTGACGCTGGCGTACCAGAATGGTGCTTTGCATCAGATTGAAATGCGTTCCGGCGTGTTGCAGCTCTTGAAGATTGCCGGTTCTTTGCCGTTGGAAGACTTGCCTGAACTGCCCTCTGAGAATGAGACTGAGGGTGAGGACGATTCGACAGCAGCAAAGACTGATGACGAGGACGGGCGCGCAACAGGTGTTGGGCCAATGTCTGATGGAACGAACGACAACCGAGATAGGGGGACTGATGCATAAGTTGCATGAGTCAACGGCGGCTGTCGGTACTGAGTCTCTTGGTGAGGGTAAGTACCGCATCCGCATTATCGTGCCGGGCCAGGGTTCGAGCGGTATTTACACTGCTGAGAACTTGGCTGAGTCTGCACCTTTGTTCAAGGCGGGCACGGAAATGTTTATCGACCACCCAACTGAGACTGAAGAATGGGAGCGCCCGGAGCGTTCTATTCGTGACTATGCTGGCGTGTTTTTGGAAGACGCGACGGTTGGTGAGGATGGGGCACTCTACACTGTGTGTAAGGTGTTTTCTGGGGTGAATGATCTAATCAAGGATAAGTGGGAGCATATTGGTGTTTCCATCAATGCTTGGTGCAACGAGCCAATTGCGGAAACAGGTGTTGTTCCTGTTTTTGCTGGTGTTCGCTCGGTTGACTTTGTTACTGCGCCTGGCGCGGGTGGTGGCATTGTTGATCTGCTAGAATCAAAGAGGAATAACAACCTTACTAAGGAGGAAGGCATGGACAAGGAAATCGAGTCCGCGTTTTCTGAGCTTCGTACCGAGTTTGCTTCGCTCATTGAAGCTCTTGGTTCTAAGCTCGATTCCGTCGTTGCTTCTATTACTGAGGCTAAGGCGGAAGAAGTTGAAGAGAAGGTCGAAGAGTCGGCTCCTGTCGATGTCGATTCGATGATTGACGCGGGCGAGAAGATCGCTGAGTCTGGCCTTCCCGAGGCAGCTATTGCGCGAGTGCGTGGGGCTATCAAGAACGGCGTGGATGTTGATTCCGCGCTTGAGGCTGAGCGTTCTTACCTCAAGGAGGCTGTCGCTGCGACTGCTACTCCTGTGGAAGACAAGTCTGCTGAGGTTTCCTTGAAGGAATCGTTCGCTAAGATTGGTTGGAAGTGATTCTCATGGCAGGTATCAAGAAGTTCCCTCTGACGGGTAACAAGGATAACCAGATTTTCGAGTACAGCGACACTCTGTCGCTTGCTATTGATGGCAATCAGAAGCATCTGAAGGCCGGTGACGCGGTTGTCGTCAACAAGGAGGCCGGTATTGCTGGCATCCTGATGTCTGATGTCGCTCCGGCTAATGAGAAGACGGATTACGCGACTGCTGCTGAAGCTCTTACCAAGCCTACGTATGGTCTGAACCGTGATCAGCACGCTTCTGTTCGCGTGAAGGGCGGCGTGTTCGCTCTCCAGGTTGACGGCACCCTGTCGCCGTTCAAGCCTGGCACGCTTGTTTACCTGAAGGCTGCGACGGCTGGCGGTAAGCCCACCATTACCTTCACCAAGGCGGGCGCTGACGTTGTGCTTGGTTGGGCGAAGGAGTCTTACACTACCGCCGCTAATGATAGCGTCTACCAGGTTGTTCTTGATCCCCGTCCTGTTGCCTGAAAGGTTTAACTAATGTTGATCAATGAAAAGGACCAGCTTGAGTTCAACAAGCTGCTCGAAGGTGCCTTCAAGGGCGACAAGATCGCTCAGGCACGTCTGAAGGAGGCTGTCACCACTGATAGCCTCGCACCGACCATGTTTGTTAACGCTGCTAACGTGCAGTTTGTTAACGCTTATGAGGCTTACGATTCGATTTGGCCCCGCATCGCGGAAAAGGTCTTGCTCAACGACTTCCGTCCCGCTGCTTACCTGTCGCTGAACTCGGACATTGCTTCGATGCCTATCGACAACGGCGGCTTCTCGCCCATCCAGGACACACTGCCCGCGATTCCTGAGTTGACACCTTACCCGACGCTCACCTACACCGGCAATGGCCGCTTTGTCGAGGTTGGCAAGCACGGTGCGCGCCTTCAGTTCAGCTTCGAGGCAATCGTCAACGACGATTGGAACACGATTGAGAAGCTGCCGACTGACGCGGGTCGTCTTGCGGCTCGCACTGAAGACCTTTTGGTTCTCATGACCTTGTTCGACCCCCGCAGCAATAACATTAAGACCGAGCTGGATCGTCAGCTTGACCTGACGAAGGTTCCTGCTGAGTTCAAGGGTGAGGCTGTCGCCGGTAGTAACGGCAAGGATGCGCGTATTTCCTACGGTGCTATCACTGCTGCTCGTTGGCAGGCCCTTAACACCAAGTCTGAGTCCGGACGCACGGTCACCGTTCCTGGCGGCTTTGCTCTGGTTTGCTCGCCTGCTCAGGCGCAATTGGCCCGCGAACTTCTCGCTATTCGCGAGATTCGCACGACCAACGGCAAGACGACCACGATCAGCACCAACACGCTGACCGACATCGAGGTTGTCGAGTCCGACCTCATTGGCACCATTGTTGGTGACAACGCTTGGGCGCTGGTTCCCAAGGGTGGTAAGGCTGGCGATAAGACCACTATCGCTAAGACCTCCATGCGTGGCCGTGAGACTCCGGAGCTTCGCGCTCACAACGCGACTGGCACGATGCTCGGCGGCGGCGCTGTCGATTACCGTGAAGGTTCGTTCGACAATGACGACGTGGAGATTCGCGTTCGTCAGATCGCGGGCGCTGGCCTTCTGAACCTTGATGGTGTCGTGCTCTCTGCCGGTGGACAGGATGTGCACCTCTGATCAGTTAGCTGATTAAGTAAGACCCCTGTGGCCTTTTGGCCATGGGGGTCTTGCTATACTAGTTTCATGAGTGATATTGATTTTTCTTCGCCTGTGGGGCAGGTGCGTGTTCTTATTCCTGATTTGCGTAAATTGGAGGACTTGCGTGATTTGAGGAATGAGCCGCGTTATCTTTTCGCGGATGAAGAGATTGCGGCTTTGCTCGCTGTTAACGGCGGTAATGTGAAGCTGGCTGCTGCTGATGCGTGTGACGCTATTGGCATGGATAAGGCTTTGCAGTTGCTTGTCTTGAAGACTGACGACAAGCAGACGGACGGTGCTAAGCTGCTGGCTGCAATTGTCGGACGTGCTCGTCAGTTGCGTGCTCAGGCGAAGGAAGATGAAGTAAACAACCTTTGCTTTGATGTCGTGCAGCCAACGTTTGAGCCTGTGGATTGGGCGGTGAACTTCTAGTGGCACTGTCGATCAATCCTAATATCCACCCTTTGTTCTTGTATGCTTCATACTACCCATTGCAGTTGTTGGCTAATACGAAGGTGAGCATCTACGAAACCCCCGACACGGTGTCGTATGATTGGACGGCTGACAACGGTCTGTCGGCTAAGGACAATCATCCTGTGTGGACTGGTTGGGCTAACGTGACACCTAACGTTGACTGGCGTGCCCGTAACCGTGAGTGGGCCGGTGAAGTGACGGGTGTTCACGCTTATCGTGTTCAGTTGTTGCATCTCGACAAGAATGAACTTGTGTCGGAAGATTTGTGGGGTGACCCTTCCGTCCGCGTATCCTTCGGTGAGGGTATGCGCGTGCAAGTAGACGAGGCTCCAACAGACACCAGGATTGAGGGCTTGAAGCTCGTCATCCGTAACGCTCAGATTGATACGCTAAACTGGCAGGTGACACTACTTTGCGACGTGGAGACGGGAGATACCAGTCATGGCACGCACTAAAAAGACTGTCCGCTTCGATGGGCGCGTCACTGGTATTAAGGTTACGGTCGATTCCGACCGTTACGGTGTTGCAGCTAAAGCAAAAAAGAAGATCATTGATGCTGCTTGGAAGAAGGTCGATGCTGCTGCTAAGGCGGCTGCCGCTGCTTCTACTGAGTACGGTCGTCAGTTGATTAACTCTGACCCACGGCGTGTCGATACTGGCTACATGCGCGACACGTTCAGTGTCGATGCATCCAAGGGCGGCAAGGTTGTCGAGATAGGCTGGCATAAGTGGGACCGAGAGAAGCCGTACTACTCATGGCAGGAGAATGGCACATATGGCAACCGCACGACTGGCTATCTTCGTTCTGGTTTGCGTGGTAAAGCCCACGGCGACAGAAGCGCGAAGGGTATTACCCCTGCTAAGTACTTGCCTCGTGTGACGGCTGTGTTCCGTGAAGAGTTTTATGGGAGGCTGAAGTGAAGGATAGAACTCTAGAGTTTGACGAGGCTTGTCTGGCTATTCTCCGTTCAATCAAAAGCGTCGAAGTTTTCGACTCCTTTGCTCGTGATGTTCGTGTGCCTCTTTATATTGTGTATCACGGTGGGGCTGAGATTAATCGCAATTTAAACCACTACATGTCTATGGCTGGGCACACCCAGGATGTTTATGAGCATCCTTTTTACGTGGATGTTTATGCTGAGAATAAGGAAATGCTCAACCGTCTCGTGTCGGTTGTGAAAGAAAAGCTTATTGGTGCTGTGTTGATTGATGGGTCTAACGGGGTGAATATTGCGGCCTCTGTTGGTTCGACAGCAGACCATGATTCCACGTTGCGGCCTACTGTTTATCAGCGCCATATGAGCTTTTACGTCAACCTAGATAGGGGTGAGTGAATTGCGCGTGCGCAATGTTTTTACCAATATTGTCTGCGACAAGACTGAAGATGAGCTGGCTGTTCTGCCGGACATGTATGAGGTTGTCGATGACAATACGCCGATTACACAGGCCAAGTGTTGCGGCGAGGATGATACCATTGAAGATGACGATATCGTTTCCAACAAGGAGGAAGACTGATGCCCAAGATGCTGTCTCCGAACACCACTATTTGGTGGGTTCCGGCTGATGCTATCACCACTACGGCTGACCTGTTTAAGGCTACTACCTACACGGGCGGCACGCCGAAGGCTGTCGATATTTCGTGTGCTATCGCGGCGGGTATGACGCTCGGTGCGACGGACTCGGACACGGATGACTCGCGTACCATTTGTGATTCTGGTAACGCGAAGACCCCGACCATTGCCAACTACGAGGCTTCGCTGACGTTCTTCCGCGAGGCTATCGCGGCTGGACAGAAGGCTGCTGGCAATACGTCTGTCTACGACAAGGCGTTCCAGCTGTTCAAGCGTGGCACCCTTGATGGTATCAAGGAAGGCTACCTGGTCCAGCGTATCGGTTTCCGACAGGGCACCCCTGTCGAGGCTGGTATGGAACTCTCTGCCTTTAAGGTCGTGCCGGATAACCCGAAGGACGAGTTGGGTGACGGCGACAAGCCGATTCAGTTCACCGTCCCGTTCCTGCCCCAGGGCTTTATGGAGTTGAATAAGGCTGTCGCTGCCTGATAGGTTCTGCTAGAATACCCCTGTACCTCCGAGGTGCGGGGGTGTTCCTTTATCTGATTGGAGTAGACATGGCTTTCGAACTGTCTAGGATTATTTCGTCCATCAAGCCCACGGTCAAGGCTATCGACATCCCCTTGAATACTGAGGACGCTGAGCGTTTCATGGAACTAACCGAGGCTGCTAAGGCTGCTTTGGTGATTGAAAATACTACTGCTCGTTCTATTACGGATGTTAGCCCCGGGGTGGAGTTTCAGGAAGAATTGGAAGAATTGCGCAAGCAGACGATCACGCTTCGTCTTCGTGCCCTGTCGAACAAGGAGCTGTACGTTCTGAAGCGTAGGGTTTGGGAAGATCCGTTCTTTTCTACGAAGAATAAGAACGAAGACGAGAAGGCGATTCTTGCTGTTGAGCGCGAAGACCGTTTGATGGAGTATATTATCGCTCAGGCGTGTGTCGAGATCATCGACAACGCTACGGGTGAGTCGAAGAACGGCCTGTCTGATGATGAAGCTGCTGAGCTTCGTGGGCACTTGCCTGAGTTCCTATGGGAGCGCATCTGCAAGACTTGGGACGAAGCTCAGAAGCTCGGCATTGTCGTTGCGGAAGCGATTAGTGACCCTACGTTTCGTGGGGACGGAACTGTCGAGACCGGAGAACCAGTGGATGCTGCTTCTTCTGAAGACGGCGAGGGCTGAAGGTAAGCCACCTACGCTGTTTACAGGTGCTCATGGCATGTTTGCTCGTGTAGTGCCTGTGTGGATTGGTGATGAGCTGGATTCTGAACCAATTGATCAAAATGAATACACACCACTTGATCTGGCTTTGTGCGCGGGTTATCAGTATTATCTCGACAGCCTGTGTAACAAGTGCGGGACGCCACTATGGTATGGCCGTAGTGAGCATCCGGCGATTGAGTTCCGTGTTGAAACATCGACATGTTATTCATGTGCGGAACTTGATGCGCATCGTGAGAGGCAGAAGGAACAGAAGCCGGGTGAGAGCACGTATACTGTGATGAGTACTGTGGAGTACTCGGATGGCTCGAAGGAGCCTTTGCCTTCACCTCTTGAAGCACTAGAGCAAGTTGGTTAGGAAATGTCCCTGGTATCATTGAGTTGATACTGGGGACATTTTCTTTTAGGAGTTAAGGTGGCAGACGAGTCAATCAAGATCGACATTGACGTTAACGCTGCTGGGGCAGACAAGGCGGCTCAGAGCATTAGCGCTCTGGAAAAGCAGATTGGTTCCCTCCAGGGGGCTGTTGCTGCGCTGAAGGCACCGTCTGCCCGTGGTGGTTCTGTTCTTGATTCTTTGCAGTTGGATTCCACAAAGGTCAAAAACCTGAAGGAAACCTCTTCTGCGTTGAAGTCCGTGGCCGATGCTCTTGGCTCGTTGAATAAGGCTGCTGGGGACGCGAGCAAGGCTGATCTTTCGGCTGGTGTCGATAAGGCTGTGTCAGCGTATCGACAGTTCATCCGCGAGACTCGCACGATGAACAGCCTGAGCAAGGACCATATCGCCAAGCTGAAGGATACTGCCTCGGCTATGCGTGAGGTGGCTTCTGCATCTAATGCTATGGCTGAAGCTGAGTCCAAGGCGAAGAAGGCTCAGGCTGCGTTGAACCAGTCTCAGGCTCGCAAGACTGAGGCGCAGGCTGAGAAGCTACGCGCTCAGGCAAGCGTGAAGCACGAAGATAATGCTATCCCTTTGCAGCGACAGAAGGGTCGGGATGAGCGTAGCCTCGTGAAGACGAAGGGTGATGAGGCTGCTCGTCTTGCTGAGATTCAGGCTACGTCGCAGTTGCAGCAGGCTGAGTTGAAGTTGGCTGGTACGACGGTGACTGCTGAGGCGAAGCGTGAGGCTGCTGCTGTCGCCGCCTCAGCTAAGATCACTGCTGCCCGTGAGGCTGAGGCCGCACGCACGCAACGTGCCATGATTAAGGAGCAGGGCTCCGGTGAGCGTCAGATGATGCGCATTAGCGCGTCTCAGGCGAACGCTCAGTTGCGTGCGAATGAGCAGGCTATCGAGCAGGTCCGTTATGCTGCTCGTGATACGGCTGTGTATTACGGGGCCATTACGGCTGGCCTTGGTACGCTGGTGTCGTCTGCTGCGCAGGCAGGTATTGCTCAGGAGCGTGCGTTTGCTGACGTGAAGCGTACCGCTCAGGGTACGACGGCGGACTTGACTGAGCTTCGCAAGGCGTACACGGATTTGTCTACGGAAAAGGTTGTGACGCCTTTTGCTGATCTTGCGAAGATCGGTACGCTTGGTGCGCAGATGAACATTCCGACGAAGGACTTGAAGGATTTTACGACCGCTGTCGCAGAGTTTTCGACGGTTACGGAGATGGATGTCGAGGCTGCGACTACGGCATTTGGTCGTTTCGGCCAGATGATGGGTGGCTTGCAGGAGTCCTCTAAGGGCGCCGGGGATGGTTACAAGATTCTTGCGAATCAGGTTGCGGACCTTGGCGCGAAGTCGGTTGCGACTGAGCCTGAGATTGCGAACATGATGGTGTCGATTGCTGCTCAGGGTAAATCGGCTGGCTTCACCCAGAATCAGATTCTTGCCTTGTCGTCTACGTTGTCGTCGCTCGCTATTCCGAAGGAGTGGGCGCGCGGCTCTCTTCAGCGTATTTTCAACTCGATCAATGCCGCTGCTGCTGAGGGCGGCGACGCTATGCATACCTATGCTCAAGCTGTCGGCGTGACTGATGCTGAGTTTCAGAAGCTCTGGCGTGACGATCCGAACAAGGTGTTCCAGGGCATCTTGCAGCATTTGGCTGGCATTGGCGACAAGGTTGAGAAGGCTCAGGCGATTAAGGACTTGGGCTTTAAGAACGTGCGTGATGTCGAGCTGCTGGCGCGTATGTCCAACAGCGTTGGATTGTACGTGTCGCAGTTGAAGGAAGCTGAAGAGGCATCGAAGAACACGTCATTCATTGACGATTCGATGTCTATTATCACTGATACTCTGTCAGCTAAGTTGCAGCAGTTCCAGAACGCTTTGCAGAACGCTGGCGCGGCCATGAACTCTAGCTTCATGGTGCCAATGAAGGCCATTGTTACTGTGGCGACAATGGCTGTGAACGCTTTCGCTAAGCTACCTGCACCTATTCAGGCGTTTGTTGGTGCGCTGACTATGGTCAGTGTCGCCCGTGTGGGCATGACTGCTGCGAAGGCTGCGCTCATGTCGATGTCAGCTTCGTATATCCAGATGCAGACCCGCATTATGCAGGCGACGGGGCAGCAGAAGTTGTCCTGGGGCATTGTGTTCCAGGCTGTGAAGCAGGCTCAGGCCGGGGTGGCGTCGTATGACGGTGCCTTGGCTTCGAATGTGGCGACTGCTAACGCTGCTGCTGCGGCTAACCAGAGGCTTGCTGCTGCGGATAACATGGTGGCTGCGGCTGCTGGTAAGGCTGCGGTTGCGAAGGGCGCTCAGAACGCCGCGCAGATGGCTTCTGCTGGTGCGTCTGCGGCTGCTGCTGGTGCTCAGGTTGCTGCTGGTGCTGGTCAGGCTGTGGGCGCGCTGTCCAGGCTGTCGTCTGTTGGCTCTGGTCTAATGGCTATGTTCGGTGGACCTTGGGGTTTGGCTATCACTGGTGCTATTACCGCTGTGACGATCGCTGCATCGTATCTTGGTGATTCATTCACGAGTGCATCAGAGAAGGCTGAAAACTTCAGTAATGCTGCGGGAGGTTCTTCGGCTATCTTGAACGCTTTGGCTCAGGATACGAAGGAAGTTGGTAATGGTACCCAGTCTAGCTTTGTCGAGCTGAACGCTACGATTGAGCAGAATGGGGAAGTTCTGACGGCTAATGGTCAGGCGCTTGGTTACTACGTGGATAAGTCCGGGCAGGTTGTTCAGGCTACCCATGAACAGGCCGAGGCTATGGGTTACTCTACCTTGAAGATTGGTGAGCACACTCAAGCCTTGATTATGGACGCCGTTCAAGGTTCTGATGCGTTTAAGGGCATGTCGAAGGAAACCAAGCAGGCATTGGTTGACATGGGCTTCTCGTACCAGAAGTACATTAAACTCGCGTCTACGTCTGAAGCTCAGGGCGGCGGCAAGGCTGCTGCTGATGCTTACGTTGACGGGTATATCGCTCAGATTGAGGCACGTAAGGGCGAAGCCGTAGATGCTATGAAGAACGATGTAGCTCAGGACTTCGATTCGGCAGGTGCAATTGCAGGTGCAGCGGGTAAGCCTTACGACGATCAAATCTCAGCTCTTCAGGGCTTGAAGTCGAACACTGAAGGTGTTGGCGGCGCTATGCGTGACGCTCTGAACAATGCTATTCTCTTCGGCCAGGGTGTCGAAGAGACTGGCGAGCAGACCGAAGACGCCGGCTTCAAGATCGGTGATGCCAAGGGCGAGTTCAAGGATATGGCCGAGGTTATCCGCTCTGTTCTTGATGAGATGTTCTCTTCAACGGACGCGGCTGCTGCTCTCGACAGTGCCTTGCAGGATGTTTACAATTCCATGCAGGAGCATGGTACGTCGATGGACCCGAACAGTGCGGACGGCCAGGCGAACATTGCTGCTATCTCGCAGTACTTCGAGAAGATGGGTAACGCCGCCGCTGCGGGTATTGAAGAGATGGGTCTGACCGGCGAAGAAGCGTACCAGTACGCACAGAACTCGATCCAAGACACCATTGACTTCCTTGCTGCCCAAGGCTTCGACATGAGTGCTTTCGAGCAGCAACGAGACACTATGGCTGCGATTATTGCACAGCCATATGAGTCCGGCCCTGTCGACCATTCTAAGACAGATGAATCGCTTGGACAGATGGTCGGTAATGCCATTGACGCGGTGAATCAAGCTCAGGGTGCTTTGGGTAAGGTCCAGGCAATCTGGAACGCTATCAGCAGTTACCAAGGTTTGATTGGTGGTGCGAAGTCAAAGACTGGTAAGGGCTCGTTCAATCTTGGTCAGAAGTCCAAGGTTCGTATGCCAACATTTGCGGCCCGAAACAACGGGACTTCAGCATTTAGTGGTAACAACTTCCGTGCTAAACCTCAGCGCTCATCTGGTGGTGGCGGCGGTGGTGGACATTCGCCTCGTTCCGGTGGGGGAAGCGGCGCAAACCGGGCGAAGAAGGAAACTAAGACCGCTGCTGAAATCTTTGAGGACTTCCTGTCGCGCCTGAAGTCTGCGCTCGACAAGGCGCTCACTTCTTGGTGGCGCTCGACGACTGCGCAAGACAACTACCATAAGGGTCTTAATTCTTTGCGTAAGGACGTGGAGAACACGACCAAGAAGGTGTCTGATCTCCGCAAGGAGAATGAGAAGCTTGCGTCGGATATGCGTAAGAACCAGCAAGAGTTGCACGATGCTGAGTTCTTCCATGCTGTCGCCGTGAAGTACGGTGACACTGAGCGCGCGCAGTCTACCCAGGTTGATATTGACGAGGCTAAGCAGAAGATCAATGAGGGTCAGTCGAAGATTGCGGACAACGACAAGGAGATTGCAACCCTCCAGGCTGGGCAGTTTGCTCTGAAGGGTTACACGGAGGCGGCTATTGCTAACCGTGAGGCTTTGCGCTCGTTGCAGTCTCAGATGATTGGCCTGATTGAGGCGTATGCTGCTGCTGGTCATTCGACTCAGGAGATTGAGGCGTACACGCAATCTTTGAAGCAGCAGTTTATTGATCAGGTTACTCAGCTTGGGTTCAACCAGGGTGAAGTTACTGAGTTGGCTGGGGCTTTCGATAGCTTGACTGGTACGATTGGGCAGGTTCCTCGTGAGGTGAAAGAGCATGTGACGGATAACGGCACGGTTGGCACGACACAGAGTGCGATTGATTCGTTGCACGCTGACCCTGTGACTGTGCCTGTGCAGCCAAGCCAGAGTCAGATTAATGTCAAGATTCACTACACGATTGATGAGGCGTCATATAATGCTGCTCGTGCCAGGGTGTATCCTCGCACTGGTGGTGGTGGTACTGTGCGGTCTAGCACTGGTCGTAACCTTGGTACCCTGTACACAGGTGGGTTGTTGTCAAGGGACCATTACATCCCTGGTTTCGCTGGTGGTGGTTTGTTGCCTGGTCGGCCGCCTGCCAACCCGAAGGCCGACAACCTCATGGCTACTGATGGTCATGGCATGTTCCGTGTCCGTAGCGGCGAGTATGTCATTTCGCAACCGGCTGTCGATTTCTATGGCAAAGGCTTCATGAACGCGCTGAACACGATGCAGGTTCCTGTATCGGCGGGTGGTGTTTACGCTATGGGTGGTGGTGATGGTCTTGTTACAATTAACCCAGCACAGTTTAATCAGTTGGTGAAGGCTGTTTCGACTTCGATCATGCTTGATGGTCGCTCGATTAGCCAGAGCATCGACAACGGCAATATGAGGACAGGTAATCGTGGTGTCTACTAGGGGTTGCGCTACCCGTGAGGTTTGTTTCGGTGTGGGGAACGACATTGTTGAGTGGTTCCCCGCACCGGACGAGTCGCCTGTTTCGACTAATGTTCATTCGGGCGACTCGCAGCGCCTTTTGAATGGTCTGGCCTACATGGGTGGTTCTGTGTATGGTGGTAGGCATTATGAGCTGTCGTGGTCGTTCTTGAATCGTGAGCAGGCTAATAAGTTTCGTAAGCTGTTTATGAACAGGACGGGCGAGTGGGTGACGTATCTGGACCCGTTCTCGATGAAGAACGTGTTGTCGCCTTTGATGGGTTTGCCGTACTTGCATTACCATGTTGGTTCGCCGTTTGCTTTCAACGATTGGGGTAAACAAGCACTGTTCCCTACGAAGGCTAACAATTCTCAGTCTGGGCATCCGGGTGTCGTGCTGAAGGGTGGTGTTCTTCAGACGAACAACAAGTTCCAGTCTGAGGTTGATCGCCTGAATGGGCGGCAGGTGTCTTTGGCTTTGTCGAAGGTTGGTTGGTACACTGAGCGTGTTCTTGTGCCTGAAGGCTATAATGGTGCATTTTTGTCGTCTGGGCCAGAGGATAACAAGCAACCGTTCTCGTTTAATTTCCGTAAGTTGACAGGTGGCACTGTTATGTTTAAGGCTAACAAGAACATGGTGCGTGCTCTTGACCCTGGTTTGTGGGAGGTGTCGATTATTCCACAGGGTGAGGGTGCTCTTGACTGGGTAATGATGCAGATTGTGCCCGGGGATATGCATATCGACACCGCTGTTAACCTGTATGACTACGCATACCCATCGGGTGGTGGAAACCTACAGGTTGTGCCTGGCTCGGCTAGTGTTGTGACTGTCAACAACTATCGTGGTCATTACACGGCTTCTGTGACGTTGGAAGAGGTTTACTCATGGTGATGCAGACTATCGGCTTTACTAACAACAAGCTGACTGGCTGGTCTGTCGTTGAGGATGCTGTGTCGCTTGACCGTGATTCAACGACGGGTGGTTTTTCTGAATACTCGTTGGAAGGCGCCGGATACATTGAAGCGGCGGATGTGATGACGAAGGAGATTCGTCTCGACAGTCCTGTCTTTGGCCGCACCCACGCATTTGTCCGGTCAATTACAAACACCCCGTGGTCGTGGTCGGCTACGTTGAATGACCCTTTCTACCGTCTTGATGTGTCCGCTGAGGTTAAGTACCTTCAGGACGTGACGATGGACAAGGTTATCGCGCAGGTGTTTAAGGCTGCGGGTGTCGAATCCCCAAAGGTTTACGTCGCTAAGTCTACTGCTGATGCAAATAATCCTTTTCTTGCGTCTAGAACGACTCCAACCCCTAAGACTTATGATTTTGTTGGTGGCAAGGGTAACTTGTGGGCTATCCTAAAAAGCTTCTTGTCTGCTAACAATTACCAGATTACGTGGATTTATGATACAATTGTACTGTTTGAGAACCACACTGTTCTTACGAGGTTTCAAGGGTCTACTGTAGATTATTCGATTCAGTGGGCTATTGGTGAGCCTTTCTCGCATATTGAGTGTACCTACTACCCACCTGTTGTTCATGCCACGTCCTCGGACTACAAGTCCGGCAATATCGGTGGCACTCATCCCGTTGTTCCGGGCGAAGATCGCATTAGTCTTATCCACCCACAGCCGTCCAACAACAAGACGACAGTTGAGTCCATTAAGGCTGCCGAGGTTTTGTCGGTAGAGTCCGGCGAGACTAAAGAGTTTGTGCTTGAGATTCAAGGAACGATTGATTACCTGTATTCCCAGCCTGAGTGCGTGATGCCTAACGAGGTGGGTACGGACTTCAACATTAGGACTCGTGTCAACGGGCAGAGCTACTTTGCGCGCTCTGTGTATTCGGTTGTTGGTAAGGACAACAAGCCGATTACCCCCGCCCAGTGGTATGCCGAGGGTGGTTCGCTTCATATCGAAAAGGGTGACGAGGCAAACCAGATCAAGGTGACTGTGACGGGCATGTCAAACGAACGTCTAGCCCCTTACCGTATTGCCGAGTCGGATGGTCAGACTGACTACAGCACGCTGCGTATTTATGGGCACGCTTATCTATGCGACCAGGAGACGTTCACGTTCTACACCGGCTACCCATACAAGACGGATGCTGTGAAGATCGACAGCATGAACTTGACGACTAAGACACAAGCGTTCGAGGCTTGTGTCTATAAGGCTCAGAGCGCGTTTGGCTATTCTGCTGAGATGGATTGGACTGGCACTGTCCCGTTGCACGAGTCATACACGGATGTCGTGTATGACTTCGAGCGTGAACCTGTGTACTTGTCGGATGTTGATGCTTTTACGGGTGCGCCCCTACCTGAGAAGGCTGCTGAGAAGTGGCCGCAGGGTACGACTATGAAGAAGATCATGGACGATTTGTTGGAGTTCACGAAGAATAAGCCTGTGGTGTCGAACCAGCAGATGTTTGGTCGTATTGCTGGGACGACAGTTGTGTATGACCACTTTACGTGGCATATCAAGTCTGCTTCGTATGATGAGTCTAGTGTGAAGGCTTCGTGTGAGGCGCTTACTCGGGTGTCGGATGTTGCTACAATATTCGATAGGCCACGAGTTGCGGATTATCCTCTTGAGGCTGGTATTACGCTTCGAGAGTTGACGTTGAAAGGAGTAACGCACAATGAAGCACAATCTGCCGACCCCATCCCAGGCATGGGGAAGTGACATCGACAGGCGCGTAGCGTATCTTGAGAACGATATGACCTTGATGAAGAGCAAGGTCAATAATTCTTACGATGCTGTTAGTGCCTTGACTTCTTCGCGTGCTGCCAATGGTGTTGCACAGCCTTTCTATCAGGAGATGTTTATTGAGCAGCCCGGTAGTAACCCCGGCATCGGTGCTTATGAGGACTTGTGGAGAACCCCCCTTGATTGGGGTAATGCAGGTTCATTCATGCAGTTGTCGATTACAGGGTTTCTTTATGTGCCTGTTCGGCCTTCAGCGCTTCGTGAGTACATTTACCCACAAGCTGTTGTTGGTGTTAGAGACCACCTTGGGCGTGAGCGTAAACTTGTGCATATCCCAAATGTCGTCGCTGGTGCTGCGACAGGGAACGGAGGCAGCGGTAGTGTTGATCTGATTATGACTACTGGCCTGTCATTCACAATGGTTGTTGATTATGACAACTTCCAATATGGGCAAGCATTTATTGGTTTGAAGGGGTCTCATGACCACCCAGAATACATCGACAACCAAAACGGACATGCTTACTTGTCTGTTCAATTCTCAGGAGTGAGGTACTAACATGGGTACGATTAATGACCAGGGCATCTGGACTTACAGCGACAGTGATATTGTCCAGAGTTGGCCTGTTTTCATGAACTTGGGTTTCAACTCTGTCTCGGATGTTGTGAAGCAGCTTCAGAAGGGGCGTGTTATTATTGCAAATAATGCAAATGACTATGACTCTAAGCTGTCTGCTATCCGTAAGGCCGGAGCTAACAACTATGATGTCCTTATTTACCGTAAGGACACGAAGGAGATGTTGATTAACAGCAACGGTCAGCTTACTAAGATTTGGGGCGGGGCTGTCGAGACTGACTACGTGAACGAAAATGGTGCTTTTGGTGAGTACCGCCGCTATACCGTTAATGGGGCTAATGCCCGTGTTAGTAGGAACATCCGGCTATCAAAGGCCGGATTGTGGCTGATTTCAGCGCAGATCACAATTACTAATGACTTTGATGCTAGTGGTTCGTATATTGATGTCTTTATGATGACAGACGGTAAAGAGTATAATATGGGTACATTTAATACTTACAACTATAACAAAAATGTTATGTTTGTACACGTGGGACCTGTTTCAAAGTATGTTGATACGCCAGGCAAGGAAGTCTCTGTCTCGATTAGGGTCAATTGTAACCCTGTGTCTAACATCGGTTGGGGTGGCTTGACCATTCAGGCGACAAAGATCGGTTGAGTATGGTACACTAATGCACGACAGATATTCACTTTGTTGATGCTGTTTGCTGTGGATGCTGAAACACCCTGCCAGTTCTCCTTTCCTGGCAGGGTGTTTCTTTTATCTCGGCCACCCGTTGTCGAGCGTCCATTTATGCTTCAGCTCATGAACGAGGTAGTAGACGAGGTGTCGGAACGCATCTCTCACATCGTTCGCGTCCTTGTAGTTTACGTCCTTGCCGGTGAGCCACCAGCCCAGGTTCTTCAGCGTCGCATCCTTCACGAGGCCCTTAGCCTGAGCGGGGGTCTGGTAGTGAATGTCATCGACAAGCCAGTCCAAGACAGCATTAACCTTCACAGGGGTAAGGTCTGCTGTGAACTTGTTACTGGGGCGCAGGTCGAACTGTTCAGCAACGACAGTAGCCTGTGGGTACTCATCAAGGTACTGCTTGATGTACTCTACTGTTTCGACATGTGTCGCACAGATGAACTGCTCGAAGTGAAGAATCTCCACCTCTTCTTCGACACGGGCAACAACGATGCCAGTGTTGACACCAGGGTCAATTGCGATAATTATTTTCATCCTTCTCCATCCAATCATCACTCAAGACATCATAAGATGTTCCAGCGTACCTGTTCCGCCCATTAGGTGAAAGCCCACCAAAGACACCACAACGCCACTTCTTACCATCCACTGGTGTTTCTTCTGCTTCAAGGCAATCTCGGAGACACTGTTCCCTGATGGGGCATTGGGCGCAGAAGGCTCTGGCAACCTCACTGTAGAGTGTCGAGTCGAAAAACCACTCTGTTGGTACATTAATGCAGTACGCCTGGCTGTAGTCTGTCACACTTCCTCCCAGTTATTGCCAACCTCTGCTTCAGCAGCAAACGGCACACGATCAAAGACTAGTGTCGCTGCCTTAGCCATTTCATGCTCCATCATCTTGGAGCACTCTTCGACTGTTTCTTCCGGGCACTCGACATAGGTAGCGTCATGGACAAGGCCAATCAGCTTAGCTCCGTACTGCCCAACCTGTTCGTTGATCTTGATTGCTGCGTTGAGGCAGATATCATTAGCTGTCGATTGTGGAACAAAAGCGAGTGCTTCGTTCTGTGTCGAACTGTAGTTGTTGTCCGACACGAACAGTGGATTGAAGGTGAGACCGAACTTGGTTTTACGCTCGTGGTCCTCTTCCTTGCGTCCGACACTGTGCTTAACACGTGCCTGCCAGTCCCGTAGTCCTGGGTAGGAGCCGAGGTATTGATCGACAACATGCTGTGCAGCCTCAAGAGGCTGTTCAAGGGCTGTCGCAATAGCTGGTACGCCTCTGTTATAGTTGAGTCCATACACCACGCTCTTGACCAGTGCGCGCCTGTTCTTAGCAGTCTTTGGCTGTTCGTGCTTGAACGCCTCATATGCTTCGATGGTTGGGAACTCTTCAGGCCAGATTTTCGTCATCAGGTCATCGAAGAAATCAGGTGCGCCCGGCTGGAAGGCAGCAATCATGGCCTCGTCGTCTGCAAGCTCAGCAACAGTACGCAACTCTGCCTGAGAGTAGTCACACGAGATGATCTTGCACCCCGGCGCAGCGACAAGGGCACGCTTAATACCACTGTCGCGGCCCATCGTCTGAATCGCTGGACCTTTAGCCGACAGTCGCCCCGTCTTCGCACCATGTGGCAGGTAGTACGGGTGGATACGCCCGTCTTCACCAACCTTCCGGCGCACGTTAGCAATGAAGCTGCCAATCACCTTAGCTGCGTAGCGGTAGGCAAGCAGAGCGTCGATGAACTCAGTCTCCTTGCCTTCGCGTCGCAGCTTCTTCAGGTGGTCCGAGTCGAACGACGGGGACGATACACCTTTGGCCTTGAAGTAGTCCTTGATCTGCTTAGGCGACTGCGGGTTGAAGTCTTCGCCCGCGTGCTGCCTCAGGATAGCTAGGTTCTCGTCACACTGGCGCTTGTATTTTTCTTCCAACTCATCGAGTGCTTCGAGCGACACGGCCACACCGTTCATCTGCATGTCATTGAGAACCTTGGTAACTCGCATACGGTAGCGGTAGTAGTCGTACTTTCCACTATTCTTGAGCATCGGAAGGAAGTACTCGTATAGCTTGTGGGTCCAGTACGCATCGTAGCAATTCGACACTACGATTCCCGATACAGTGAAACGATGTCTGGGTCCGGCATTGAGGATGTCATAGACTCGTGCCGTGCTCGGGGTGGCTTTGCTATCGCCTCCTGCACTGCCATCCCATTTTGTAGTCTGCGTATTAGCCCCCATTTCGTTAGTTGAAAGTCCGGGTTGTCCGTTTTCACCAGGTCCCACAAGTGGGCCTGTAGGACATTCTGCCCCATGTACTCCACATACACGTTGTTCCGTTTGTTCATTGCGTTCTTTTTGGCCGACACTAGGCGCAGATTCCCAGGTTCGTAGTGTCCCTGTGTGTCGATTCTGTCGAACTGTAGACCTCTGTAGTCCTCCATCGGCAGGTTGGTTAGCACCCAGGAGATGAAGCTGTCCATCGACTTGAATCGCATCTCCACTCCACGATCTCCGTAGTTTTTCGATCTCTCCTGTCCTGGTGTGCAACGCTGGGTTATAGCATGATAGCGGTCGCGCAGCACGCGTATCCGTTTGTCCCTGTTCCACCTGCCCGCGTACTGACAGTCGCAACCCTTCTGAGTACCCTTGTGCAGCAGTGAGTTGCGCCGCTTCCAGAATGTCTTGTCGCACAGTGTGCAATGGACTTCCAGAAGAATATGCGGACGCTCGCGCTTCATCTTCCCGGTTAATTGCAGATACGGTTTGAGGTATTGCTCCATTTCCTCCAATAGCTGGTCGTCTAATTCCAGCTTGGATACTCCGTGCGCAAACATAATCCCCCTCTGTAGTAAGAATCAGGTGTTCAGGTGTAACCACTAGTTCGTCCAAGACTACCACAGACTGTGTACCCTTGTATACAACACCCTCATGCTGCACCCATTCAACGCCGTCCCAGACTTTATCTGTGAGCTGAACATCCTCAATAGGGACAAGACCACGGTCTGTAAGCACTGGTGAACCTTCAGCGATGCAGTTATACTTGTAGAGCTTTTCCCTGGGGATGTTCTCGAAGTATGCTCCACCCTTGAGGTAGGACTTTGCATCCGAGTCCCAGTCCTCGGCACGCAACCAGCGGCGAGCGAGAGGCTTCAGGCCATGCTCACCCGCGAGGTTGTCGAGCACGAAGTGCATGAGCAGCGTGTCCTCATGATGGTACACGTGGATACCGAGGCGCTTCGACAGGTAGGGCATATCGAATGTTCCGTTGTGGCAGACAACCATGCAGGTGCCGCACAGCCTCTTAATGGTCTCTGCTGCCTTGTCGGTCTCAGCGAGTTCTTCCGGGATGACGACACCGAACTTGCCGTTCCACAAGGCAATCGACAGGATACGGCCAGCAGCAAAGGTATCTTCGTCAATGTCGCCTGCGGACTCGATGTCGAGCGCAATCAGTGTGCCCGGCTTGAACGTGATGTCCTCACCCTGCCAGATCACCCAGTCCTTACCCTGCTTCAGACCAAGCTGCTCTGCACCGAGGTAAGCGTACTGCAATGCCTGGGCGAGGAACAGACCGGACTGCGGGTTAGTGATGATCTGCTTAGGTGAGAGCGTCTTGTACGCCTTGCCCTTGTAACCCTTCACAGTGCCGAGAGTGATCTTAATGTCGTCATCGTTCACGTCGTCAGTGATTTCTACGTGCGTGTCTGCCGGAAGGCCAGACACCACAAGTGCCCGCTTCAGTAGAATCTGCGCAAGAACAGGCAGCTTGTCGCAGTCAGTAGTTAGAATCTTCATACCTGCCCTCCTATGTATTCAATGAATCGTTCGTTATTTGTCTTGCCCTTGATGACTTCACGGATTGTTCCGCGCGCCTGGGCATATGTGATGATTTCCTTCAGTTCTCGCATACCACTGATTTCAGACTGGAACTTCAGCATGAGCTTGGGAATCGAAACCATGCCATTGTCGGTGCGTGCAACGAAGTTAATGAGCTTATCGACCTTGTTACTGAAGTTAGAGTTCTTCACGTGGTGAATGAACACTTCATTACTCGACAGCCAGATGGACGCAAGCGAGATAGCCTTCAGCATCTCACGCATCGTCACAACAACAGTGCCCTTTGTCGTCGGCCCGTTGTACATGGCAAGGAGCGCTGCGATACGCAAGACAGAGAACGTCATGCGCTCAGTGCCGGGGAACAGCTCACGGCTGTTCAGCATGTGTCGCTCAGCCAGCACCTTGGCTTCTTCCGAGAACTCAATCCACCGCTCGAACACACCCGGCTCGAACTCGACCGGGATACGCACTTCCTCATTCTCCATGCGTTGCGCACGGCGAGCGTTGAAAGCCACATCGAACTTGGTCGCAGACTTGATCAAGTTCGACATCATGAAGTCACGCTGCTTGTCCTCAATCTTGCCTGTCGATGCGCTCACGGTCACGAGCTTCACATCCTGGGAGGACGTGATGTACTTGTCCCTGTCGTCAATAACAACGAGGCAGCGAGGCGTGAAGCCGGACTCCACCTTTTCTGTCGTCAGGTGCTTCGCGGCCTGGTCCAAGATGCCCGTCCCGTAAAACGTCATGTAGTACGGGGTGGCAGTCTGGTAGGCGACCTTGCCGCCCTTGTCCTTACGTGCGACAGCCGGAATGTAGCCGTCGTAGCTCTTGGTGAGGAACGGCATCATTGATGCCATGTAGCTACCCTTCTGAGCTGCGTGTGCGAAGAAGTCCTGCACCTCGTCAATAGCGAAGAGGCCGCTCTCTTTCGGCTTGGTGCGCAGATACGCAGACAATGCTTCACCCGTTGAATCTTCAGGTGCAATGAAAGCGTCAGGCCCCTTGCCGATACCCACTGCAATGTCGCGCATCATGGACTCTGCGAGGCGCAGAGATGTAGACTTACGAGACTGGGTAGTACGTCCCAGAACCAGGAAGTACAGATTCAGAGGCATTTTCTGTACGTTCGTTGGGAGGAACGCATACTTAGCGAACATCGAAGACAGGATAGCGAGAGCGCCCGCGTAGTGGAACTGCTTGGGTGCCATTGCTGACTTGGTTGATGCCCATGCTGCGAACTGATCGACAAACAGTCCCATTGGTTCTTCTTCGCCCTCGTGCAGGAAGTCAACGTCCTGCAACGACAACTCACGAGATTCACTCAGGAGGTATGATGCGCCGATACGGGTTGTCGCCTCAAGGTCGTTTTCTGTCGGCCCGTTGTGTTCTGACTTCCAGCGTGCATAGTCACGATTGATCTGCTTCCAGAGGTACCCGTCGCCGCGCCCGTCTGCCTCAAACTTGTTAAACTCGGTGGCGCGCACGACTGCGAAGGCTTCAACAATTGAACAACCTTCTTCCCAGAGGGCGCACTGAAGATGGTACATCTTCGATGAACGATCTTCCTCGGTGGTGAAGACATCATCCGTAGCCAGATCGGTGATGTAAGAGCGATTCACCATGCCGAGAACTTCAAACATGCTGGGGATGTCAGTGGGGAAGTCTTCTTCCTCAATGCCCATACGCTCGACAGGCGGGTACTCTGCTGCGAACTCGGCAGCGGTGATCGACTCGTCGTTGACCATGAGCGTAATCTCCCAAGGCTTGACGCGCTTGCAGTTGTGCGTAAAGGGCACGCGGAGCTTCTTCGACAGGGGCCAACCTCGGTCCATGCCGTCGTTCTTGTGTGCTTCGTAGAGTCCCCGTGAGAGGGCCTCACACATGTCATTCGACAGGTCGTCTGCGTCAGTGAGAAGCCAGTATCCCTGCCAGTGCTTTTCGCTGGTCTGGACAGTGATAGATGGTTGAATCTTCAACTTGTCGAGCGGACAGTCGTCGCCGTCTGCCCACACACACGAGGCATGGATGACGTTATCCTTGGCCGCGTGCCTGGTGTTTGACAGGGCCGGGGGCTTGGTGTAGAGAAAGGGGCTGTAATACACATCCAAGTCGGCATTGGACTTGGTGTACGCTACCATCTTGTCAAGCTGCGCGGGCAATTCGAACCAGCGGAAGTTGGTCAGGCCGCCCATAGGCCCCTTCAAAATGATAGGCGTCCAGCCTTCGCCCGTTGGGAGGACTGCTTGGAAGAACTCTTTGAGGTCCATTGCTCTCCTTTCTGCTTGTATATAGTACGACGGGCCGTACCCTAGTGTCAAGATACGGCCCGCCGAAAAGATCAGAGTTCGATCTTGCTAGCCTTCTTCTTGGCCTTGCTCTTAGGCGCGTCCCACTCGACCTTCTTGATGTTGTTGCGTGGGTTACCATCATTGTCGGCAATCGCAACGGTGATCGTCGCAGTCTTACCAACGATGTCTCGTTCGACCTGGTAGTAGTACTCACCAGTGCGAGCGGTTGGCTCTTCAGGCCAGGCGTTGCCGGATGCTTCGCAGAACTTCGGCAGGTCCCAGTGGAGACCCTTCTTTGTCTGAAGCACCAGCCAGTAGCGAATCTGGCGTGCCGCGTGGTCGCCCTCGGTAACGACAAAGTCCACGGTGTACATGGGCTTGCCAGCCTTGGACTCTCCCAACTCGCAGGCATCGACAGCCACCTTGTACTGTCCCTTGGGCAGTGGCTTGAAAGACAGGGACTCCGCAACGTCAAGGGTCATAAGCTCGTCAAAGTTAATCATTATCAGTTCTCCTTCTTGTTGAGTTCATTGTAGTGGTCGATTGACTTAGGCAGCCAACCGTAGGTGTTGATCCGACCGTGTCGAATAACAGCGTCGGGCGCGGGGAAGGTCTTGTTGTCTGCTCGGAGACGGTACAGGATGGTGGTCCTATTAACGCCCGTTATCTCAGAGACATCCTTGATCGACAGGTACTCGATCATTCGTCCTCCTTCTCCTTGATGTCGCAGTGTTCATGCACCCAACCCATGATCTTGTCGAACGATGGATTGCCGATCAACGCGGGCATGTTGTCGAACCTGGTCTTAGTTAGGATGCTTGAAGCGGACTTAACGGTCAGGACAGTGATAAGCTGTTCTTCCCCGTCCTCTCCCACATCCTCCCAGGTCATGCGACCAATGATGTCGAAGATTGCCGGGAGCTTCTTAAAGCTCTTCTTGCCCTCGAAATCCGGGGCAATCTGAGACAAGCGCTCTGTCTCCATGATTTCGCGGGATTCATGGGTGATCGTGATGATGTTCAAGCCCATGTCGAAGGCAATCGTATTAACAAGGTCCAAGACCTTGTCATACGCCGCTGCCCACATGGCGAAGGAATCCTTTGGATTGACCGCCGCAAAGTGCAGCTTGATAAGTTCCTGCAAGCGGTCAACTGTGTCGATGACGACAGTCTTGAAGGGGTTATCCTTTTCGTTGCTAACCTTGACGAGCAGGTCCGCGAACTCCTTATAGGTGGCAGGCTGGACAATGAGCATGTTATCCAAACTACCGAACTTGGCAGCGGGGGCGGTACCGCGCTCCAAGTCAACATAGAGGACCGGTCCCAGCTCCTCAACCTTAGAGGCCGAGGATGCGAGGGAGGTCTTGCCGGTGCCAGAGGGTCCGTAGAGTAGGACCTTTAGCTTAGGTGTGGTGGTTCGGGGATCGGATACTTCGATATCGAATCCCTTCAGGAATGAATCAAACTTTCCCATGTTTCTCCTTTCTTAGCGCTTGAACGCACAGTAGTAACAGCCTGGGTGGCTGTCGAGGTCTTCAATATGGTCCCGATTTTCGTTGGCCCACTTGAAGATTTGGTTGGCACGTTCAAGAACGGCCAGGGCAGCCTTACGGTTGTACTTAAAGCACAGCTCATGACTTGCCGATATGACAGATTCTACAGTACAGTCTCGTGGGAACAAAATCAGTGAGGTGTGATTTACCTCATAGCCAGCGTTCTCCATACCCAGACCATACAACTGCATCTGGTAGTAGTACTTTTTGAGCTGGCCTTCGGTCAGCGAGTCCGAGTAGAACTCAGGGTTATGGTCCTCGTCAAAGAACGTGGCGCTAGAAAATGCCTTGATCTTCTTCTTCGACAGAACCTTGTAGTCCACGACATGCCCTGTAGCAGTATCAAACCCATCAGCAGTGCCACGGATATCCCCGTACCCTTCGATTGTGCCGACAGTGACTTTGGTTTCCTTCAAGTAATCTTCCAGCCCCAGTGTCGTCTCAAGGTACAAGTGGAAAGCCGTCCCAATCATCGGGGCCAGAGGGTGAGTCTTTTCTTCCTTGTGGACACCCAGCAGCTTTTCTGCAAGACAGCGCTCGCACAGGTCCCCAAGTTCACTTGGACCAACCTTACGCTGCTTGTCACGCTCAGAGGGCTTGGTGAGTTCCTTGATAATCCGGTCGTAGATTTCACTCATTGGCTTCCCACTTCGTATAGAACTCTTTACTCATCACGTGAAGGTTCCATGCATATGTATGTAGGTCATCTACTGACGATTCAATGAAAACCAGAAAGTCCCCCGGCTTGACTGTCTTCCACATTTCCCGTGTACCAAAAATCGGTACCGTTGGTATGCGACGCATGATCTTATCTGATTCAGGTTTGACCTCCCATCCCGTCTTCTTTACTTTGTCGATATCAACAGTGTCCCATAGAAACTCAGGTGGGACTTGAAGGACAAACTTATTCTTCTGCATGGTGAATACCTTTCGATAGCCCCATCAATAGGGCAGTAGCTTCTTTTGAGTTTCTATAGTCGCCAAGGTACACAACCTCGACAATATCTGGACATGACGCAATGAGATGGGCACAGCCCTGACAGGGATAATGTGTCACGTAGAGTGTGTACTCACTATCATGGGAGGGCATCTTCCTGATCGCGTTACGTTCCGCGTGAACGGTGTTCACACAGTGGTTATCCACAATGCGGTGCCCGCCCGTGTCACACGGCTCAAGGCCGTGGGGTGTTTCGTTGAACGCGCGAGACACAACCTGCCCCGTTGCACGATCAACGATCACACACCCCACATGTGCCCTGTCGCAGCGAGACTTCGCCGCCTCATCACGAGCGGCCCGAATGTACTCTCTCATCGAGAAAGAATCTCCCTCTGTTCTTCAGTCAGACTATTAGCCCACAGCAGCACCTTACGGGCAAAGTCCGACGGGTCCCTGTTGTCGTTCAGTAGTCCCGGAATAGCCTTCTTACGGTAGTCACTGAACGCGAAACGATCACCGTCCACGTACCGCAGCAGACGGCAGAGAACTGAGTTGCGGGACACCACGTAGTTGCCGTCTGCGTCCTCAATAAGGCTCAGGAGAACAGTCCCATTCAGCCGGTCGGTGTAGTAGTGGTGCTCACCAATAGAAAGATCGTCCCGGTCAAAACCACACTCGCCCGCAGCGGGGTCAGTCCACATGCTCGACAGGTCCAAAGGACGTGCTGCCTTGATGTCGATCTGTGCCGAGGTCATCTCCCGCGCATTGCACTTCAGATCGTCAACGGAAGGCACGACAAACACGCGGTTGTCGAATGGGTCAACGACAACCATCTCATTCTTTGCGGACCACCACTGAGCACACACGGTGCCCCTGTCGTTGATCAGTGCAAGCCGCCCGTTAGGCAGCGTCCCCGTCCCCAGGACAGCACCACTAGGCGCAGTGACCAGACCATCTTCGATGTCAAGGTACTGTCGCTTGACGTAACGGGTGGGAAGATTCTCCCACCCAAAGCCAAGCGGGGGTGCGTAAATATCACGAATCGTTACGGGCAACCTTTTCTCCTTCTTCATAGTAGTGGAACTCAACCACTGGAATATACTCCCGTGTTACATAACCAAACTGCCGGTGATAGTAATACCCTACATGACCAAAGTTCAGCGACATGATACGGTCTGTGATCAGAGCACCGTCGCTGTCTTCACGGTCGAACCAGTAAATACTCTGTTCATCACCGAAGCTACTATCCCGATGACCCTCCTTTTCTCTAAGCGAGACATACGCAGTATATGACCATTCAAGCATGTGAACACACACAGTGCTCCCGTCCGTGAAGCGGAACCAAGCATCCTTGTCGTCCAACCAGTATTCTTCTACCGACTTCTTTAGCAGGTTTGCTGCCGTCTTGTGGTTAACTTCAATAATCTGCATGATTGTTCTCCTTCGGTTTGTTGTTATTTGTTGTGAATAAGCCAAAGACAGTATCCCACTTTGGCAGCATCATCAATCTCTGCGAGAAACTCCAACGGAGTGAATTTTTCACCAAACCCATCCACCCAGCACCCACTACCGCGCAATGCACTCTCTTTAATGCAAAAGATGTAACACTTGTGTGCGAGTCTCACGACAGTGCCTCGCACCATTAGGTCTAGGTATTTTGTATCAGTGGTGAACCCAGCATTAGTACCGACAAAGACGGGCAAGATCATGTTGCCAATCTTCTTATATAACTCCCAGCTATCATCGTACAGGTCATCCCAATCCATCGGTTCTCCTTTCAATTGTGTTGTTTTCAGATTAGTCCAGATGCTTTCAGCTTGTCGAAGCGCTCCTGCAAGCGTCCTAGAACACGGTCATCCACTGTGTCAGTCGCCTGAATTAGGAAGCGGTTAACAGCTGTAGACTGTCCCTGTCGGTTGAGTCGTCCCGTTGCTTGCTCATTGATTACTAAGGAGTTAGACTGACTCAGCCATACCTCAGTATGGCAGACTCGCTGAAGTCCGTCAACTCCCTCTGACATGGCCTCGTGCTGTGCGACAATGACGCGCACGTCACCGTTAATCATGTCTTGGAAGTCACCACGAGACTTGCCAGAGACTTCAATGGCCTTGATCCCGGCTTTCTTCAAGCGGTGCAGCGCCGCCTTAATGAACTTCTGGCTATGCACCCACACGACGACAGGTTCATTCTCTGGCAGGTCAGCGATAATATCCATCATGGCGTCGAGCTTGGACGACTTGCAGTCTTCCTTGTAATCGACAGTCATATCATCGTTGAAAGACGGGACTCCCAGCGTCATCTGTCGCAAGCGGGTGTCGAGTTCCATCGGAATCGACAGTGCTAGCGGGTAGTCGCCTAGGAACGTGAGCGCCTTCTGTTCCAACTCATTGTAGAGTTTGCGTTGCTGCCGGGTCAGCTCCACTTCCACGCGGTGAACGACAACACCGGGAAGCTCAGGGTTAGCCTCGGCCTGTGAGACCTCGTGATAGGACGGCGCTCCACGACGGACCATGCCGGGGAAACGTTCTCCCGAAAAGTCTTTCCCGTATGCGGACCAGGGGTTAAGTTCCACCTTAAAGAACTTCTCACAGAAGTCCCAATAGCCACCATAGTGGTTAGGCCATAGGAACTTGAGCGCGGCCCAAATGTTGCAGGGTTTATTCCCCGCTGGTGTCGCACTCAGGGCAAGGCGGTATTGTGCCTTAATGTGTCGTGCCACGTCGAAGTTGAGCGACGAGTGGTTGCACGCACGATGCCACTCATCGGCAATGACCATACCAAACTCGACACCATAGAACGGCTTAGCCATACTCTTGAAGACGTACTTTTTCGCGCGCCCGTCCCACCGCTTTTCCTTATTACGGGACCGCATAAGCTCCCACGTAATAAAATACACGCCGGGCGTATGGCTTTCCAGATCGTCCCACACTGCAAGCGCGGCCTTGGTTTTCTTACCACTCAGCGTGCGCATGTCGATACCCGCGAGGGTCTTCCAGTGCGAGCGCCAGCCGGACTCGGTACGGACAGGGGCGACAACCAGGATAATCTGGTCCCCGATAGTGTCCCCGAAGGCGTTAAGCGCGTTCCACACGCTCATTGCCGTCTTGCCCGTACCAAGGCCCGCGCCTACCAGGCCCGTGTACGGCGTCTTGCTGTTCTTCAACCCTTCCAGTACACGTTCCTGATAGTGGCGCGGCTTGAATGTCATTTAGTAGATCCTCCAATAAATTGTCTGTGTAATGTCTTCCATCCCGTAATAAAGCATTGCGTTAAGGACAACCTGCAACCCTAGGTTATCAAACGCTTCCTGGACAGCCTCATTCAGACTGTCATCCTTATACTTAATCGGGCCAAAGTAATCGTCCTTGCCAAGGTAGGCATAGATACACAAGTTCTGATCGTACAGTTCGACACAAACTTCGTATCGCTGTTCGTTTAGATCACTAACCAGATCGGGGCCCCACTTTTCGGCAAGCTCATGGATAGCGTCTTTCACTGCCTTAGCACAAGCAAGGTTGTATTCCTCGGTAATTTGTTCAAGATTCATTGTTATCCTCCTTAATCATGTTGACTTGTTCCTTGGTCAGGCGTGCTAGGATGCGTGGTCCCGCAATGACACCAACACCCATATCAAAGTCATGTGTCACAACGATACCTGTCCCATCTGCCAGCACTTGAATATAAGCACCATCCATTAGTCAACCTCCCTTGCAACGACAGTGCAGTAGAACACACCGTCCCGGACAACTCCCTGCGCATACTGGCACTCGTACAGGCTGTCCCTGTCGAATGTTGCAGTGACATCGGTAGGCAGCTCACTGTCGCTAGGCTTGACAACCAGCATTTCGTAATCCTGAATCCAGATGAACTGACCGTTGTCAGGATTATCGTCCCATTCGACATAGCCGGAAGTCTCAAACAAGTTTTCAAGGAAGTCACGAAGAAGGTCTTGCTCATCCCAATACTCCCAAGCGTTCTCTGCGTCTGTCTCGCTATCCTTGGAACGCCGATAGCCCTCGATGTTGTTGGCTTCAAACTCTTCCCGAAAGATATCATCACTCAGCTCACGCAGATTAAACGTGTCGCCATATACCCAGTCAGAAAACATTAGAATCCCTTCGTGCGTTGTCAATAATAGTTTTGAGGGACGCATTGTCTCCCTTGTTGAGATACTGTTGAACCGCGTCCATACCTCTTTCGGCGTAGATGGCACCGATAGTCACGCCCTTGGCTTGGTCAATGATGGACCACACGTCTTTCACGTCCCACATGTCGCTGTAGTTCATCCACCGCTTAGCGGTTCCTAGAGACTTATGCACCATGAAAAGAACACCGCGCTCATTATGGTAGTCATAGTCTTGCCAACCAGGGAACTTGAAGCTCTTGCAGTAACCCTCAAAGATATCGGTAACATCCGCGTCCCATAGTGCCAAGTCATGAACCTCGTAAAATCGCATGATGCGCTTGAAAAGTTCACACTTACTATCCTCTTCGATACAGCCGTAGGTGAACATGTCGGGGTTTCCGACTAGTTCAATAGGCTCAGGTGTATCAGTGTCCCGCATGGCAACGTAGATGTTGCCGTTGTCTGACTGAAACACACAAACATCCTCGTAATCTTGGCCAGCAATAGTTTTCAGAGTCATCAGTTCTCGCTTTCAATATAGATCGACAGGCCATTAGGCAGTTCTACCTCCGCGCCAACTCCCATGTTGGCATGGATAATCTCGGCGGCGCGCATCTGTCGAACAGACTCACGCCACATGGTTGAGTATTCAACCAGTTCGTTGTCTTCCAGGGAACGGGCAACAGCTTCCACCTGTTCGACAGTGTATCCACCGTCGCCCGTCCCGTATTGCTTCCAGTTCATCGAAACGTCGCGTACACGTCGCTAATGGTAGTGGCAGGTGACAGATCGATGAGGTCAAGTGCGGCAAGCTTGCGCGTGTTCAACTTAGGCTTGTCGTACACACTTTCCCGGATGGCCTTAGGCAGTTTCTTAAACGCCGGGAGGGCTTCCACGGCGGCGGCGTTGATAGTCTGTCGGGTAGCGAACGTAACGCGCGTGTCTCCTACGGTGAGCTTGTCACCGGGGTTGAACTGTGCGCACAGCTGAGCCTTAAGCGCGTCCCGCGCTTCCGTAAGGGTGCTAATCTCGGCGTTGAGCTTGGTAATCTTTTCGACAAGGTTTTCAGTATTCATTGTTGTTCTCACTTTCTGTTGCCTTACCAAAGGGTGCTAGGGTTGTTTTCGTTCATCCATTCAATGTTTTGATATGTGTCACCAAAACATTCTTCCAGGCTATCCCAAAGGAATGATTCTAGATGGGCTGTGAGCCCAAGGTTTGCAGACTTCCACCCCAATTCTGAGATTAGGGAATAAGTATACTCACCAATATGGAGCTTGATAAACAAGTGCTTCACGGGTGTCTTATCAGCAAAAGCGTAATCACGATAAAATTCGTAATCGGTGATACTACCGCTAAACCAAGGGTTGTTACCACCTAACCAAGCATTTTGCTGATTAATTGTCGCATCCTCATTAGTTTTTCCGTTATTCCTAAACTCAATAACCTGGTTGTTTTTGAGTAGGAAGTAAATATGGTTTGCCTCACTATAGGCACCCACAACACCAATGGTTGCGAATCCCCTAAGTACCTTATTACTAATTTTAAAGTGTTTCACTGGTTGTTCTCACTTTCGTCATTGTTGGTTTCAGTCAGGTGACAGTACACCCCTACCGGAATGAGTGCCAATAGGAACAAGGCAACGTAGACAACACTCGCGGCCCCATTCACCATGTCAGATAATCTTCCTAATCACATCATTGGTAATATCCCTTGCAATGAGATTATCAACGAAAGCGTCCCACTCGCTGTAAAGCATCTCTCGTGCTACTTCACAAGGTGGGAGGTCAATACCGAAAATGCGCATAGGGCTATTAGTGTTATTGACTTTGGCATCTGCCATTTCCTCATAGTATTCGCGGGTACGAAATTCACCTGTTGAGGTCACGTACTCATATTCACCGGGTTCTACTCCTAGCTCACGCGCACTGTAAACGGTCTTGCTTACAAAATTGTCAAGATTCATTTTTGTTTCCTACTTTCTTAGGCGTAGTTTTCGATGTAGTGCTGAATAGCTTCTTCCTCACTGTCGGCATAGATATCCCCCAGAGATTCGCCCGTAGTTGTGTCCGTCACAACCCATACGTACCCATCTGCCCAAAGACTGTATTCATGCACCAATGACTCACATGGGTTAGTAGCCCACGTATCCTTGCGGAACGCGGCTGCAAACAGCCTAGAATCTAGTTGAGTGTGCCAACCGACGTACACCCAATAGTCAGGACAAAGATTCTCCCATTCTTCCTGCGTAGGAACGCGACCGTGTTCCCCGTGGAAGTTGTCAAACTCCCACATTGCAGGGCAGTCCGTTTCGGCGGGGTGATGCAAGATGCAACCATGCGGCCCGCCGATG
>ERZ773212.76-NODE-76-length-53776-cov-7.368366_pt1 | contig 53776 bp, 46 predicted proteins | sample MGYA00581005_ERZ773212 | MGnify/ENA primary metagenome ERZ773212 (study PRJEB29015, sample SAMEA2738154) | human oral metagenome | biome: human oral; feature: human-associated habitat; material: saliva | place: China | collected 2196 ... | reverse complement strand
CAGCATCTCCATAAGGCACAGCTCGATGGCGTCCACCATGCGGGCAAAGCGGTCAATGAGCAGAATCTGCGCCATCCAGAAGAATGCACAGAGAAAGACAAGCACATCCCCTTGGTTCAGCGTCGTTTCCCCGTAGGCGGAGAGAAAGTAGACGCCCAGAAAGGCAAGGAGCGCACCGCCCCACTGCACCGCTCGAATGCGGTGACCAAGCAGCACCGCCGCAAGCGGCACCAGCACGATGTAGAGCGTCGTGATAAACGCTGTCTTACCCGCCGTCGTCGAGAGCAGTGCCACCTGCTGCAGCGTCACACCGACGAACATCGCCAGACCGACAGGAATGCCGGCGCGAAAGCCCGAGCGAAACGTCCCTGCCTGCCGCTGCACCGCACGTTTTCCACGATACAGCAGCCAGAGCACCGTCATGAACAGGGTGCCGAGGGCAAAGCGCGACGCCGCATAGGTATAGGGGCCAAGCCCTTCCATTCCGAGAATCTGTGCGACGAACGTCGTTCCCCAGAAGAACGCCGCTGCCAGCAGCATCAAACTCCCGCGCAGACGCACCTCAGAGCACCTTCGACAGGAAGCTGCGCGTACGCTCCTCCTGCGGATGCTCGAAGATCTCGCGCGGCGGCCCTGACTCAATGATGCGGCCCTCGTCCACGAACAGCAGACGATCGCCGACCTCCCGGGCAAAGCCCATCTCATGTGTCACAATGACCATCGTCATGCCCTCATTTGCGAGGGCACGCATGACATCGAGCACCTCGCCGACCATCTCGGGGTCGAGTGCCGACGTCGGCTCATCGAAGAGCATCACCTTCGGATGCATCGCGAGGGCACGCGCAATGGCAACACGCTGCTGCTGTCCGCCCGAGAGATTGTCGGGATAGGCATCCGCCTTCTCCGCCAACCCCACACGGGCAAGCAGCTCACGCGCCGTTTTCTCAGCATCGGCGCGTGCGATATGCTTCACCTTCATCGGGGCGAGCATGATGTTATCGAGCACCGTCATGTGCGGGAACAGGTTGAACCGCTGGAACACCATGCCAACCTCTTCGCGCACCTTATTGATATTCGCTTCACCCGAAAGTGTAATCCCATCAATGGTGACCTCACCCGCCGTCGGTTCCTCAAGATGATTCATGCAGCGCAGAAGCGTGCTCTTGCCTGACCCCGAGGGACCGATAATAACGACGACCTCCTTCTCCGCAATGGAGAGATCAATCCCCTTCAGCACCTCATCCGCGCCGAACGACTTGCACAGTCCTTTAATCTCAATCATGGACGCGGCACCTCCGTTCCAGATACGCGACAAAGCGCGAGATCGTCAGCGTCATCACGAGATAGATCACGGCGACGCTCATCCAGATTTCAAACGACCCATAGGTCTTTGCGATGATGAGCTGCCCGCGCCGCGTCAGCTCCTCAAAGCCGATAACGGAGACAAGGGACGAATCCTTCAGCATCGCGATGAACTCGTTGCCGAGCGGTGGAATGACGCGCTTGAACGCCTGTGGTACGATGATGTAGCGCATTGTCTGCAGCCACGTCATACCAAGCGAACGCCCGGCCTCCATCTGCCCCTCATCCACGGACTGAATTCCCGCACGAAAAATCTCCGCCACATACGCGCCGGAGTTGATGCCGCAGGCGGAGATCGCCGCGATGAACGGATCAATGCGCTGTCCCGTAATCACAGGAAGGGCAAAGTAAAAGAGGAAAATCTGCACGAGCAGCGGTGTGCCGCGGAAGAACTCCACATAGACCTCCGCGAGCAGGCGCAGCGGGCGCAGATGCGAGATGCGCGCAACCCCCACGACCAGACCAATCACAAAACCGATCGCCGTCGAGAGCACCGTGATCTGAATCGTCACCCCCGCACCGATAAGTAGGAGCGGGAACGAATTGACCACGAGATTCATATCAAAATTCATAAACTCATCCATTCCATAGCATAGTGCGGCTGCATAAATAGCCGTCTTTTGTATTATATTTCAATCGCCTTGTGCTGTCAATAAATTCGCGCTCTTTGCCGCACGGGAATCCGCATCATTCTCCTGCGTTCTGCCATGAAAAAAGAGTGCGACGGATGTTTACGAGGCCTCCGCATCATCTGCCGCACGATAACGCGACGCCACGAAAGCGGTCAGACAAATTTGTGGGATATTCCATTCATTCGGCAGATAGATGTTACAGGAAATCTCATCCCCTATCGCATCAACTGCAGTAAATGTATATCGTCCAAGCTCCTCATTGTTCTCCATACGCTCAATATGGGAGAAAGGCGTCTCTGCAAAAAAACGTTGGAACGCACCCCATATCTGCTCTGCATCCGCCGTGGACAGTTCCGTCTTCCATTGATATTTCATGCCGACCCTGCATCGTTTCTTCCGCCCCGCCGCATCCGGACGGCAAACTTTCGTCACGCCCTTGGCGTAAAGGCACTCCATTTGTTCCAGTGGCTTACTTACATATTCCAGTCGTTCTTTCAGCGTCTCCATCATTTCCCCTGCGTGCTTGCAGGCATCTTCATACGTCGTCCATGTGTCCATATTCTAAATCTCCTTTTCGAGGTATCTACATAACTTCTCTATATTCTACCACACAATAAAACTCCCCCAAAGCGACTGCCCGAGGGAGTTATCTATCCGAAAAAGAAAATGAAGGAATCATGGATAAAACGACACGCGCCAGATCGGCGTAGATTTACTCCACAGCCGTCAAAAACTCCTGTCGCGACGGTCGGAATTCATCGCCATAAAGAATCCATGCGGTCTCCTGTATGCCAAATACAATATCTTGAGAAATATTGTAGACATATCGTGCCCACGGATGCCCAATGTGCTTTTCCCGTATGGCCGTCATCTGCGCCAGCGAAGGATCTTCTAAGTACTGCTTGCCAAACCCTTCTTCCCGTGAACCTGCATTTTCATGGCTCGGGAAGAAAAGGTAGTCAGGATTCGCAGCAATGAGCTGTTCTTTGGTCATCTCCTCTCCCATATGATTCCCTGCTGCAGCCTTTGCATTGATGGACTCGGTATAACGACAGAGCTCATCAAAGGTAGACCCTGCGCCGCCATAATTCGGCATAATGGAAATAAGCGCAATACTCTTGTGTTTCTTCTCCTCCGGCACTAAGGCAATTTTCTCTTGGAGCTCAGCAAGTTTGTCTTCCATTTTCTTAATGAGCTTCTCCCCGCGCTCCGATTCTCCAACAGCCGCAGCAAGCAAGCGTATGTTTTCATGGATATCGTCGATGGTGGCTGCTGACCTAAAAACAACGACAGGTATATTCAGGTCTCGTATCGCATCGACATTCTCTTTCGGCAGCCATTCCGGAACAGCAACGAGATCCGGCTGCAAAGCAGCGATTTCCTCCACCGATGGGTTGCGAGAAATAACGTTTGAGATTTTTTCACGTACCCATGGAATATTCGTATCCTCTGTATTGGCAAGAGTCTCATTGATGGCAACCATCCGCTTTGGCTCCACAAGGCCAAGCATCATCTCATCACTGCTCGCGCCAATCGTCAGGATCCGTTGGGGCTTATGCAAAATAGACACAACCGTCCCATCTGCATCAGCAACACTGTAGGTGGTCTGGTTCTGCCTGTCCGAAATACCACAGCCCGTCAAAGAGAATAACAGTATGAATATGCACGGCAGCATCACTGCACGCAGCCATCTGCTCATCGTTCCACAACTCCTTTTAGCCCTCTCGCAAAACTTGCCCCGTTATTTGGGAAACTCCCCTCTCTACAGCGCAGAAAGGGGAGTTGCGGTGTGATAAAGTTATGAGATCCTCTGGCGGCGCACCACACGGGAACGCCGCAGAGGGAAACGCCATATCCTTAGAAACTCTGCTCCACACCGATCATGAAGTTGCGTCCGGGTGCCGTCCACCACTCTCCGGGGCCGCCCCACTTGACATTCGAATGCTCGGCATAGAACTGGTTGAAGATGTTATTTGCCTTGAGATATACCTTTGTTGCGTCGGCAATCTGGTAGTTCATCGCAAGATCAACGACCCAGTAATTATCCGTCGGGAAAGCACCGCGTACCGGTCCCGGGCGTCCAACGATCCCACGCGCAAGCAGCGACGCATCGAATGCACGGTTGCGGTAGTCGACACCGATGTTCCACTGATCCTCGGGCAGATAGCCGTCTACATTCACGCCTCTCAGCTCCGTCTTGCCGACATGCGTCCGTGTATAGCCGAGGCGCGCGCGCAGATGCGAGTCAACGCGCTTCGCGAGCTGCAGCGACCAACCATGAGCATCCTCATCGCCGACATTGATGTTCACGTATGTCGTGGGATCGTAACCGATACGATCCTTCGAGTGGCGCTTGAAGTAGCTCGCCGTAAGACTGAGCCCCTTGCCAAAGTCACGGGCAATACCGATCTCCTTCGTGTTGCCGGACTCGGGCTTGAGGTTTGGATTGCCGTATGTCGGTGCATAAAGCTGATTCGGCGTCGGCGTAATGAAGTACGCGCTGTATGACACATAGGCGTGCGTCATCGGGTCAATGTCATAACCAAGGCTGACACTTGGGCTATTGTGACTGCCAAAGGACGAGTTGCTGTCATGACGAATGCCCGCCGTGAGTTTCAGCGTCGGAAGGATGCTCCACTGATCCTGTAAATAGAAGGAGCGGTTGATGAGCGTGCGATCATCGATACTCACAATGTCTTTTTTCTTGATCGTCGTATCATCCTTTGTGAACTCGAAGCCAGCCGTCAGCAGATGGTCGCCGAGCTTCTTGTCGAATTGGTCGCTGAATCTCCATGTCGAAACACTAAAATCATAACTTTCCCCAGCAGGAGTCCACATGCCATAGGTGAAAATATCATAATCATATTTGCTGCGCGAGATGCTCATCTGATTCTTGGTCGTGTCATTGATTTTCACATTCCAGATCAAATCGCCATCCAAATAATCATAGTTCCCGCGATTGACATTGAGTCCCTGCAGCTTTTCATAGAGTGCTTGATAGCGATCCGAATCCTTGTACGAGCGCAGATTGAAGGCAAGATAGGACGCCTTGCTCAGATCCTTGCCGAGGTGAAGATTGACCGAATCCGCATCCAGATGAGACGGCACCGTATTACCGTGTCCATCCTTGAAGTCCCCGCTCTTATCCTTCTGGTACTTGATGCGCCAGTCCCATCCGCGCTCACCGCCCGCGTTCGCGATGCTGTACTGCTGACGCCCATAGCTGCCGTAGCCGATGCCGAGCGTCGTCTTCATCCCCGATGCCTTCTTCGTGATGATGTTGATGACGCCGCCCTTCGCATCCGAGCCGTAGAGCGTCGACGCCGAGCCGTGCAGCACCTCGATACGGTCAATCCCGCCGAGATCCTTCATCGCAGATGCCAAAGAGGCCGAATAGCCCCCCGCATAGTTCTGGCGGACACCATCGATCAGAAGGACGACGTCCTCCGACCCGTTGATGTAGAATTTATTGCTGTTGTTATAGCCCGCCGGTGCATACGCATTGACCGTAACGCCCGGCACATCGCGCAGCGCCTGCGTGAGGTCCGTGTAGTGGCGGCGCTCGATGTCCTTGCCTGTAATCACCGTGATATTTGCATCCGTCTTGAGTTCCTTATTCGGGGTTCTTGTCGCCGTGACGACCGTCTCCCCCAGAGCATGTTCATCTGCCGTATCACTCGCATCGGCTGCGAATGCATGACCACCCAGAGACAGCACGCCTACACTGAGGGCTGCTGTCAGCGCTGCTCCTAGCTTCTTCCTTGAACCCAATCGCTTCATCTCGTAATCTCCTCCTAAAACATTACACATTACTGCAAGGCAATACATCATCTATTCACCTGCTGCGAAAGGATACACTTCGTCAGTCAGAGAAAAGCATATTCAGGAAACACTGATAAATTCGGCATAAGCATCTTGACGCATCTTCTTGATGCATGGCATGAATCACGGAAATAAAAATCCCCTTCCTGCGATACAGAAAGGGGATAGACTCACGAAAAGGCATGATTCGGGCGCAACAATATACGCTCTCGATAGAATCCCTTCCCCGTCACTCGCAGGTACAAGCAGTGATTCATAACTAGGCAGTTCTCCTGGCTCCAGGTCATCGTTCACCTGCGCCTTCCCAGAGGACATTCCTCCAGTGGCAAATCGGGACGGCAGATCATCTCTGCACGCCCTGCAGGCTCACTCGCTGATACAGTGGCGGGACCGCTTCGGCATCGGTCTGCATGGCATACGGCCATACATCCTTCACCGAATTCTCTATTAAGTCTTTGACACCTAATTCGACAATATTCAGTTTTCCAGCAATTCAACCTATCGTACTATAATACGAATTTATTGTCCTGTCAAGCGCAAATATACTAACAACACTAAGCCACGATATCAAGCACTGTGAATACATGACAAAGCAGTGCTCGATAAAAGGGAAAACCACAATGCGGTGAACCCGAATCTATCAGTAATGCGCTGTGGCGCGCTGCTGTATGTGCAGCTTACTCACCAGATCATCACGAGAACGATGCTGAAACTCGTTGACGAGATACATTGGCTGGACAGTCTCTACGATACGGCGTGCCGCGTCGGTATGAAACGGCTGATGCTGATCGACATGCATGACGTAGTCCATCGCCGTCTGCCAGTCGAGCGGCGTCTTCCATCCTACATGCCGCCGCATCATCTCCCGCGTATATGCCCCTGAGAGGGACTGGTGCAGGTGAATGCCATAGACGCGCTTTCCCAATTCTCCAAGCTCATGGTAGATCTTTTGCACGTATGCCGCGCCCTCTGCCTCGCTCTGCAGATCCAAGTTCGTGTTCATCAAATGCCCCGTGTCGAGCATGAATCCCGTGTCGGGATAGCTGACGCGCGCCAAGAGCTCAGCGGCGAGCTGCGGTTTTTGAAAGGTCAGTCCCGGCCACCAGAGATTTTCAAAGAGGAGTTTACAGCCCCTCGGTATCTCACCAGCAATCGCATTGACGAGCTCGATGGCCGCGCGAATGACTTCCTCATCTGTGACAGAAAATGCGCGCGTATACATCTCCGACGTGCAGTTATGCGCGACGTGGAAGACGAGATACTGCGGCTGACATTCTGACGCCCGCCGCAGATTCTCCCGCCAGCCCTCCACCCAGTCGGCAACATCCAACGATCCGTAGTAGCCTCGGATATTGTCCTCACTGCCGAACTCCGCCATGAGTGCTGTCCGATCCCCACGCCAAAAATCAACCCACGTCGGCCAAAACAGGAGATGTACGCCCTTGATGCACGCGGGCGGAAACAGCGTGCGATCCCACGGCGCACAGAGCATGAACTCGATGCCGTCAAGCCCCAGTTCCTGCAGGATGGCAGGAAGAGCATCAGCATCACCGTGAAGGATATGCGCCACGTCGCAGTCCGCATTAGAGAGATTGGTTAAGGCAAGCATGGTCAGAACTTGTAGCTGTAGCTCAGGAGGAAGTTGATCGGTGCAACATAATATTTTGTCCCTGAGTGCCCCGCTGTATCATCACGGTTGAGCACGTTGTCAATGCGCAGATTGATCTCGCTGTGCTCATCGGGTGCATAGGCTGTGTTCCATGTCGTGAGTAGATACGGCTTAGAATGAAATGTGGGCTTGCTATTTGGCGTCTGTACACGATCAGCAAGATAAGAAGCCGTGAGCGCAGATGTCCATTTTCCTTTGTGGTAATTCACGCCTCCTGTCAGCTGAACCTTTCCAAATGTACGCACCCATCCAAGTTTATTCTCAGTATTCTTTGTCATTGGGTTCTGCCATGTTACGCCCCAGTTGTAGGAGAACCCATTTGCTCCCCGAATCTCATTGGAAAGTTCCATTCCGACGTTCCGCATCTCTTCATTCGTATAGTAGCGTACCGGATTTGTCATGTCGTCAATGTGCGGAGTGATATTATCCTTAACACGTATATGGAATATTGCGGCCTTCCACGTATGCCCACCATGATTCTGCTTCCAACCGATTTCATAGTTAATGCCTTTCTGTGGGCGCAAATTCGGTGAAGGCAGCTGTGAAGCATTATCGTTATACATTTGTGCAAAGGTTGGCATGACAAAGGATTGGCTGATATTCAGGTATAGGCTGTTCTCGCGGTCGAGCTTGTGCAGCCACTGTCCGGATGCGCTGAGGTTGCTGTAGTTCTGACTGCGTGGAGCCCCCGTTGTCCACGTCCCGCGCAGTCCGAAAATCCCCGTATTCTTCTCATCAAAGCGTTGCTCCCACTGTCCAAAGATCCCCCAGTTATTACGAGAATAACGTTCATTTCGAGTGCTGGCAGAGGTGGGAAGCGCCGCATACATTTCGTGCACAAGGTCAAAGCCCAATATCGCGGTGGATTTTGGACTCATCTTCCAAGTGCGCTGCACATCCATACCGTATGAACTGTTTTTTTCGCGCGTATGGTACAAACTATTTTTTCTCGTCCATGCACCAGTGATATATGTAGGTCCCTCATATGCCAAATTCCCCGTATTATAGAACAAACTCCCCTTCCAATCGGCATCCTGATAATTCAATTGCGTAATATACTGTTTCGTTTCATATTTACGGGATTGAATTATATCCCCCACACGCAAGCCTGAAGTACCTCCCCGTGCCTGAGATACCTCTCGCGTATATTTTCCCTCCGTTTTATAGTAACCAAAAAGGAAATTCAGTCTGGGGTTTACTTGATAAGAAAGCCCTATGTTCTGTCGAATGATATTGCTGACATCCAGACGCGTCTCTCCTCTAAAACGAGCAGTCGATGCACTTGCATAGTTAAGGCCATCTCTGTTGCCCCATTTATCGTAGTTATAGTAGAAGCCAAATTTCTCATCGCCAACGCTCACGCCGTAGCTACGCTGTCCATAGTTGCCGAGGCCCACATGAACCTCGTTTGTACCCTTTTTCTTTGTGATGATATTGACAACACCACTGACTGCCTCACTGCCATATAGAACAGATCCGCTCCCTTTGACAATTTCAATTCGTTCGATGCTGCTTGCGGGAATTTGGTCGATATTATACTTTCCGCGCCATGCTATCGGATTCCCGTTCATAAGAACGAGTGCGCCTCCCTTAATCCCGCGTAGATTTACTTCATTCGTCATGGATCCCATCGCTGCACCATTGGGGCCGAAGGACTTATAGGCGAAGCCGTCGACTTTCGCAAGCACATCCGACGCGTTTGCCGCCCCGCTGTCCTTGATTTCCTGCGCCGTGATAATCGTCGTCGCAGCAGGCACATCGAGGTCACGCTTCTTCGTCCGCGTCGCTGTCACTACGGTCTCACCGAGGGCATGCGTTGCGACCTCCTCGCCGGCGGGCACATCGGCATCCGCCATCTCCACCGCATAGACCTGTCCTGTCGTTGCAGAAAGTGCAATCGCCGCTGCCAAAAGTCGCTTGTTCCACATTTGCATTACCATTCTCCTTCTCCGCAAGAGTACTTTAAGAAAACACTGACAAGCCGCATCCATCAGTACATCCATAAGATTGTGACTATATTTATGATCACCGCCCAAATCCATGGGCGAAGTGATTTCATGATTGTTGTATTCGTCTCGTGCCGTGCTGTTGCAATGCCTACACGCCGTTCCTGCCATGATGCAGTACGGCATCAGAACTTGTAGCCGTAGCTCAAGAGGAAGTTGAACGGTGCCGTATAGTACTCCGACCCAGCATGGGACGTGCTGTCATGCCGATCGAGGACGTTGTCGATGCGCAGACGGATCTCACTGTTCTCATCGGGTGCATAGACCGTATTCCACGTTGTGAGCAGGTACGGCTTCGTCTCATAGGCAGGCTTTTTGGACGGCAGCTGGACGCGCTCCGCCAGATAGGACGCGGAGAGGTCGGACGTCCACTTCCCACGCTGATAAGAGATACCGCCTGTGAGCTGAACCCGCCCGAAGCTTCGTTCCCAGCCGAGATTCTTCTTGGTGCTCTTCACCTGAGGGTCCTGCAGGGTCACGCCCCAGCGATAGGAAAGCCCATCCTTGGCTTGGATGCGATCGGAGAGTTCAACCCCCGTATTGCGGAAGTCCTCATTGGTATACTGATACTGACCCGATCTAAGTAGGCTCGCAGAGATATTGTCCGTGACGTCCATGTGGAACAGGGCTGCCTTCCACGCATGCCCGCCGTGCGTCTTCTTCCAGCCGATCTCATAGTTGATGCCCTTCTGCGGCCGCAGATCAGGTGCTGCCTTCTGTCGGCCGTTATCCGTATACATCTGGGAGAACGTCGGCATGACAAAGGACTGCGTGATGTTCAGATAGGCACTGCTCTTCGCATCGAGCTTATGCAGCCACTGTGCCGAGGCGCTGAGGTTGCTGTAGTTCTGGCCGCGTGCCGCCCCTGTCGTCCACGTCTCTCGCAGACCGATGATCCCCGTATTCTTTGCATCAAAGCGCTGCTCCCACTGCCCGAACAGTCCCCAGTTGTTGCGTGCGTACCGCTTGTCCTCCGTGCTGGCAGGTGTCGGCAGCTTCGCATAGATCTCATGCCCGAGATCCATGCCGACGACCGCCGTGGCTCTCGGATGGACCTTCCACGTACGCTGCACATCGACCCCATACGACGTATTCTTTTCACGCGTATGATAGGGTTGATTGGGTGTGGCGCTGGAAAACGACTCAGGGAAATGAACGACGCCGGCATAATCCAGCGTCCCCGTATTGAAGAACAGATTCGCCTTCCACGCACGGTCGTGATAGTTCAGCTGCGTGATATACTGCTTTGTCTCGTACGTGCGGCGATTCATCGGATCCCCCACATGGATATTATAGGTGTTATGCGCCGGATCAACGGCGGTAAAAGTACGCGCATACGTCCCCTCTGTCTCATAATAGCCGAGCTGGAAATCCATGCGCGGATTGATGCGGTAGGTCAGTCCTGTATTGCGCTTGATGACATCGCTGATGTCCGTCCGCGACGACCCATGAAATGAAGTTTCGGCATAGTCCGTATTGGTGACGCCGCTCTGACGTCCCCACTTATCGTAGTTATAGTAGAAGCCGAATTTCTCATCGCCGACGCTCACGCCATAGCTGCGCTGTCCATAGTTGCCGACACCGACATGCACCTCGTTGGGCATTGTTTTTTTCGTGATGATGTTGACGACGCCGCTCACTGCATCACTGCCGTAGAGAACGGAGCCGCTGCCCTTGACGATCTCGACGCGTTCGATCGTGCTCGCAGGGATCTGATCCAGATTGTACTTGCCGCGCCATGCAATCGGATTGCCGTTCATGAGGACGAGCGCACCGCCCTTCAGGCCGCGGATGTTCAGCTCGTTCGTCATGCTGGCCATCGCCGCGCCGTTCGGTCCAAAGGAGGTATACGTAAACCCATCCGCCTTTGCCAGCACGTCCGAGGCCGTTGCCGCGCCGCTCCGTGCGATCTCCTCTGCCGTAATGGTGGTCGTTGCAGCCGGCACATCGACATCACGCTTTGTCGTCCGCGTCGCCGTGACAACGGTCTCGCCGAGCGTGTGATCGTCTGTCGCCGCCGCGGGCTCCTCCGCATAGACCTGCCCCGTCAGTGCGGAGAGCAGGACTGCCGTCGTCAGTATTTTCTTGTTCCATCGTCTCATGATAATATTTCCCCCATAAAGATAGCAATACTCATATTCCATTCCTTATTCCAAACGGAAGTAAAATGGCTTCGTCCAAACGCCCTTGCGTCCATTGTCCCCCGGATTGAACTGAAAGCGATAGCCCGCCGCAATCGCCGCGCGATCCATCGCACTGTAGCCGGAGGAGGTGACGAGCCTAACGGACTCGACCGAGCCGTCTGCGGCAACGAGAATCTCGACCGTCACCGAGCCCTCGACGTCATCCTCGATGAGTTCCTGCGGGTACTCAGGTGTTGCCTCTGCCCGCAGGCTCGCTGGGACGCGCTCTGCCGGCGGGGCGGGCGGAGCGGCGGGGGCTGCATCTCCGCCGCCCGATGTGCCGAATGTTCCGCCCTTCGTCCCCGCTGTGTCACCGCCGCCGCTGCTGCCCGTCGTCCCCGTCTGTGTGCCGTCTGACGGTTTTGACGGCGCGGCGGCAGACGTTTGGGGATTGCTCGTCTGCTCCGGTGTCTCCTGCGGCGTTTCGGGCGGCAATGTCTTATCGACGATCACGACGTCGCTCACCGCGCTCACTGCCGGAGCGGCTGCCGAATCACCTGCAGCAGCCGCAGCGGGCGATCCCGCATCGTAGAGTGTGACCTCCACGGGCGTATCCCCCGTCTGCGGCACGGCGATCGAGAACAGACCCAATGCCCCCGCCGCCAAGAGGAGAATCACATGCAGAGCCAGTGACAGGCTGAGTGCGGTGTATGTCCCCCGTTTTTCCTCCATTACCGTATCCATTTCACCCCTCCAGTTTCACACGACGCCGCAGCAGATACAAGAAATACGGCGTACCGATAAATGCCGTCATGATACCGACGCGAATCTCCATCCCGGGGAGAAGAATCCGCCCGATGGAGTCGCAAAGCACGAGAAATACCGCCCCCGCAAGAAGGCTCGCAGGAAGCAGCCGCCGATGATCGGGGCCGACGAGCAGGCGCATCATGTGCGGGACAACCAGTCCAACGAATCCGATGTTGCCGCTGATGCAGACCCCCGTCGCCGTGGTGAGTGCCGCAAGCACGAGGAACAGCAGGCGGAACGGCGTCACAGACATCCCCGCCGTGCGCGCCTCCACCTCGCCGAAGGCGAGGAGATTCAGATGGCGCGCGAGGAGCAGCATCACCGACGCGCCGACTCCAATTGGCCCAATCCCCAAGAGAACATGATCCCAGCGGCGATAGTCTAAACCGCCGATCGTCCAGAAGAGGTACTGCTGCATCTTCTGTTCGTTGAGAACCGTGAGGATGGCCGCCGTACACGCAGCGAGAAACATCCCCACCACAACGCCCGAGAGGAGCAATGTCATGACCGGGATTCGTCCGTGGCGCATGGAGAGCGATACGGTCAGCCCCACGGCGAGCATCGCTCCGACAAAGGCAAAGGCAGGGAGCAGGAGCACGCTCGATGCACCGACACCGAGACCGATGGCGAGCACGGCACCGACCGATGCCCCGCTCGACACACCGATGATGCCGGGATCTGCAAGCGGATTGCTGAAGATCCCCTGGAGCACCGCCCCCGATATGCCCAGCCCGGCGCCGACCATCAGGCCGACGAGCGTGCGCGGCAGACGGATGTGCAGAAGAACGGCCTCCTGCTCCGGTGTGAGGACGACGTGCGGGAGAACGGGCAGTCCCACGGCATGCGCAAAGTACGCGACGATGTACTCCGCACTGATGTCATACTGTCCCGAGCACAGAGACAGAACGACAACCGCAGCGAGTGCTCCAACGAGCCCCGCGAAAAAAACACGCTGTTTCATTGTGCCGTCTCCCCCTCTGCCGAAGTCCCAAGGATCACGCGGAGGAGTGCCTCTTTCCCCGCGCGGTTTTCATCTGCCTCCGTATAGACCTCCATGTGATGCGTCAGCGGATTTTCGGCGACCCGTACAGGCGCACCGTACGCATGGGTCAAGAGCGCGTCCGTCAGTACGTCCTGTGGCCGCCCGTCCGCGAGCAGCCCGCCGCCCCCGATGAGAAGGAGGCGCGAGCAGAACCGCGCCGCGAGGCTCAGCTCATGTGCGACGAGAAGCACGGTCTTGCCCGCTGCGCAAAGCTCACGGCAAAAGCGGAAGATTTCCTCCTGATAGATCACATCCAGCCCCGTTGCCGGCTCATCGAGAAAGAGCACGGGGGTCTGCTGTGCGAGCACCTTTGCGAGCAGGACGCGCTGGCGCTGTCCGCCCGACATGGCGTGGAGGGGCTTGTCCGCCAGTTCCGAGACCCCCGTATAGGCCATACACGCTGCCGCAATGGCGCGATCCGATTCCGTTTCCTGCTGCCACCACGAAAGGTAGGGATAGCGCCCCGCCAACACGACATCCAGCGCCGTGTAGTCAAAGGCAATCTCTCCGCCCTGGCGGAGGTATGCCGCACGCTGCGCAAAGTCACGCGGCGAGAGCAGCTGTATCGGCAATCCCATCAGCGTCACCTGCCCCGCGAGTGGCGGCAGGATGCCGCGCAGTGTCTTGAGCAGCGTGCTCTTTCCTGCGCCGTTCGGTCCGATCAGCCCGATGATCTCCCCCGCCCCCACGGAGAAGGATACATCCTCGAGGATCACCTTGCCATGATAGCCGGCATAGAGTTTCTCAACGCGAATGATTTCCTCCAACATCGTCCCCCCTCGTACTCAGTCCACGGCCGAAAGATGCTCATCCGCAGGCTGCCGAAACGCATCGCCATAGACGCGGTAGGCAATCTCCTGCACGCCGAAGACAAAATCCTGCGAGCAGTTGTAGATATACCCCTCGAACGGTTCGGCAAACGCCTGGTTCCGAATCGCCTTCATCGTCTGCAGAGAGGGATCCCCCAGATACTCCCTGCGGAACTTGTCCACATCATAGTTCCCGTGATCGTTATACGTCGGCAGGAAGAGGATGTCGGGATTGATCGCGACAAGCTGCTCTTTCGTCATCACCTGTCCATCACGTATACCGAATGCAGCGCGCCCGTTCGTAACGCCTGCGAGAGAACAGGCCTCGTCAAAACTGCTGCCGATGCCGCCGTAGGCACTCATGAGCGAGATGAGGACGACGCTCTTGCGCTGCTCCGGAGGAATCTGCTGCACCTTTGCCTCAATCTCCGCCAGTTTTTCATCCATCATGGACTGCAGCCGTACGCCGCGCTCCTCTTCACCCGCTGCTGCCGCGAGCAGCGCGATCGTCTCACGGATTTCTGTGAGATTCTTTGCCCCTTTGCAGACAACCACCTTCACCCCCGCCTCGCGCAGAGACGGCACGATGGAGAGATCCCCCCAGTCCGGTACAACGACGAGATCGGGCTGCAGTGCCATGATCTCCTCCACGGTCGGATTTCCGATGCGGTGTGGAATCGCTTTTACGAGCGCTGTCACATTGGAGCTCACAGGATCGTCAAGGAGTCCATTCACCGCCGCCATGCGCTCCGGCTCGACCAGCCCCAGCATCACCTCATCCGTGCTCATCGACAATGTGACGATGCGTTTGGGCGGTGCGGGAAACGCTGTGACCGTCCCCTCAATATCTGTCACCTGATATGCGACAGGCTCTGACGAACGGGATCCCGACGGACTGCACGCCGCGAGCAGAAGGCTCAGCACGCAGAGGAGGAGTGCCATGTATTTTCTCGACAAGATAGTCTCCTTCCCTTCAGACGCAAATATGAATTATAGCATAATTTTCTATCGCTTTGGTTGTTCTTTATGTTATTTTTATCGAATCATTTGCTTGCGCCGCAAAATATTTCCGTTCCACAGCTGTTCCTCGATATGACGTGCACCGCGCAATCCCATAAACGGGTTCTCCGACAAGTACAGCGCATCCTGCATGGGATAGGCAACGGGGAGATACTGTGTCCCCCTCGGATCAATATGGGCAGATTCGTTGCTGCTCCCGAGCAGCAGCCCGCCCTCCATCTCAGCAAGGAGTTCCCGTATCCGTACGGCATCCGTCTCGCCCAGTATCTCATCCGCGAGAGGCAGGGCCTCCCGTGCCCCTGCCGCATCTGCCGCAACCGCGAGATGGCAGGCATCTGCCCACTCCGTCCGAAGTGCCTGAGCAAGCCCCCATGCAACGGAACGCGGAGCGCGGATCAGCGCTGTGTCATAGCAGAGCTCCCCCCAGAGGCTCTTGCATTCGTTGATGCGCAGAAAGTCCTCACGCATCACGCGCGAAATCTCAGCCTCTGTCGCGTCTCCATGCAGGGGCGGCAGCACACGGGCGATCTCCTGCAGCCAGTGTCGCGTCCCTGCACGCCCATACGGCGGCAGCATTGCGAGATAGGGGGTGCCGCAGAGCTCATTGAGCAGGCGGGCGCTCCCAAGTCCGAGCTCATCATGCACGACGATATTCAGTGCCGCACGCGACAGTGTGCCCATTCCCGCAGCGGACAGATCGCTGCCGAGGACGGCATTCACATGATAGCCCGCCATCTCAAGCAGGCGCACGAGTTCACACACATCGTTGCCGCCATTGCAGTAGGTACTCGTCATGCCGATCAAATTGACCGTATGCGCCTGTGTCTCCTGTCGTCCTGCCAGAAGCAGCGGCAGTGCGGTGCACGCTGCCTTGTCCCAACCGTCGGCAAAGCTGCCGGTAAGGCCGCTCGTATCGAGGGCGACGATCGGACAGGTGATCCCCGCGCCGTGCGCAATCGCCTCAACATCGTCGCCGATGAGCCCTGCCGCACAGCTGCTGACAATCGCAAGCAGTGCGGGCGGCTGCTCCACATAGGGAGCAAGGGCCTCGTGCAGATACTCCTCCGCACCGAATACAATCGCATCATTGTCAAGCTGCGTACAGAGCATACGATGGGAGATCGTCGCCTGACTGTGCTCAATGTGCCGCATGGCAAAGAAATGACACCAGAGGGGACCGTTGACGACGATCACCGCATCCTTGATCCCAGCAAAAAATGCCGCTGCTCCTGCCAGCGCACAGGTATCCGTACACATACAGACATCGTCGAAGGATTTTTCACGATCATCCATAGATCAGCCCTCCCCTGCTCTCGTGCCGATGCAGAATCCGCCGCATATCATCCAGCAGGCGGCGCTCCATCGACCAGCCGACCGACGGCAGCAGCGCAAGGAAGAGCTGGCGCAGCTTCGTATCGACGAGTTCATGTGTCGTGAGGACAAAATCCACACGGTGCAGCAGCTCCTCTGCCGCAGCATCCCCCTCATGATGAATGGGGACATCGGTGCGGCGCTGCAGTTCCTCCTCCATCACCGCACGCCGCTCGGGCATGAAGCAGTCCAGCAGGACGATGCCGTCCAGTTCAATCCCCGCCTTGTCCAAGAGCCGCAAAACGATCTCCGGCTGGAACCATGTGAGGTCACGGCCGATGGCAAGGGCACATCTGCGTCCCGCAAGATCATTGCGTGCCTTTTCCACGGCAGCGACAAAGGAAGCCTCCTCCGCCACAATGGCCCGTTCCGCCGCCTCCTCGCAATGACAGAGCTGACCGACGCACCGCAGCCACCGCGCCGTCTCCTCCGCCCCCACGGCGTAGACATCGGCAAGATAGGGCGTCCCGAGGCGCTCTCTGATATGCGCGGCGAGTGCCGCCAGCTGCGCCTGCTTTTCGTCGTCCATGCGACGGCCGAGGAGGATGACGAGCTCCGCCTCCGGCACCGCCTGCAGTTCATCGAGCGCGAGATAGGACGGGAACTGTCCCGTCACGCGCAGGCCGAGCAGGGAGAGCAGCCGCCGCAGTTCCTTGACATATTCGCCGTGCATCCCCCCGCAGTCGCCGAGGAGCACCACGGTTCCTTCCTTCCGTTCGGCGGGCTGCATAAAGCGATCCACGAGTGCCCGCGCAGCATCGAGATAGCCCGCATAGTACTCCCCGTCGAGAAAGCCGTGTGCCGAGACTGCCGTGACCGGAAGCCCCAGTTCCTCCTCCATCTCTGCCGCGATCGCCTGTGTATCGTCGCCGATCACACCGCTGACGCAGGAGTTTGCGATAAACACCGCCTGCGGATGATATTTCTGTTCGGCAAAGCGAATGCACTCCCGCAGACGCTCCTCGCCGCCAAAGACCGCCTCGTTCTCGCTAAGCCCGCTCGTCAGGAGCGGCACAGGAGAGAGCCGCACCGATGTGCCCGCCGCCGTCAGCCGATGAAAGCTGCTCACGTCCATCCCGTGCGCGATGTGGGCGCATGGGCGCGGACTGTGAAAGACGACGAGCGCACCGCGCACGAAGGAGAGCGCACGCCAGACACCGGGCATGCTGCAGCTGCAGTTCGTGCGGCGCACACCGACGCGTTTGACCTCAATCCCCATAGCTCTCCACCAGTTCCTCGAGCTCCTCGAACGCCATCGGCGTCGGCACGGTCAGCATTTCATTCGTATCAATCGCATGCGCGAGTGCCTTGTAGTACTGCGCCTGCTCTGACTCCGGTGCGTAGGCGATGAGGGTCTGCCGATGGATCTCCGCCTCGTGCACGGCGCGCGAACGCGGGATATAGGTGATGAGCTGCGTCCCGATACGCGCGGCAAATGCCGCGAGGAGTTCGCGCTCATTGTGCACGTCGCGCCCGTTGCCGATGATGCCGCCGAGCTTTACCGCACCGCGCGCAGCAAAGCGGCACACGCCCTTTGCAATATTGTTCGCCGCATACAGCGACATGAGCTCGCCCGAGGAGACAATGTAGATCTCCTCAGCGTACCCCTCGCGGATGGGAACGGCAAATCCGCCGCAGACCACATCGCCGAGGACATCGTAGAGTACGACATCCAGATCGTCAAAGGCATGCAGTGCCTTCAGACGCTCAAGTGCCACGATGATCCCGCGCCCGGCACAGCCGACCCCCGGATCGGGACCGCCCGCCTCAATGCAGCGTACGCCGCCGGCACCCTCGTGGACGATTTCGTCAAGCGTGAGTGCCGCGCCCTTCTTCTCACGCTCGAGATCGAGGATCGTGGACGGGGCAATACGCCCGAGCAGCAAACGCGTCGAGTCGTTTTTCGGATCGCAGCCGATCTGGCAGACACGCCGCCCCATCTGGGCAAATGCTGCAGACACATTCGCAGCTGTCGTGGATTTGCCGATGCCGCCCTTGCCATAGAACGCAATTTTTTTCATAAGCTCACCTATTCTTACTCATATACTGCCCTCTGCCCGTTCCTCCAAATCGCCCTCAATGGAGAGGTAGAGGCTGCGCAGCTCGTCCAGCGTTTCCTGTGAGGCGTTCCACAGGCCGCGCTGCTGTGCCTCAAGCAAGGTCTCTGCCATGCGGTGGAGCGCCCACGGGTTGACCTCCTGCATCCACTCCTGCATCCCCGCATCGAGGACATATTTGCGCGCGTAGCCCTCGTACATCCAGTCTTTCATCACGGCACTCGTCGCGTCCCACTGGTAGCTGTGCGCCAGATAGTTGGCGAGATCGGAGGCACCCTTGTAGCCGTGCTGTTTCATCCCCTCGATGAACTTTGGATTCATCGCCTCTCCACGGAACAGACGCGCCGCCTCCTCCGCAACGCTGCGCAGGACAATACGCTGCCGGTCGCTCGAATCGCCCGTATAGGAGCGCGGTGCCTTGCCCGTCAGCGCCCGCACAGTCGCAATCATACCGCCGTGGTAGGCGTTGTAGTCATCCGAGCTGAACATGTGCGTCTCACGCGTATCCTCATTTTTTACCGTGACATCCAGCCCCGCCATGCGGCGCTGAAAGACCTCAGGATCATACGCACGTGCCATTCCGTCGCCGCCGTATGCCGTTCCCGAGAACCGCGTATAGACCGCAGCGAGATCGTCGAGAGTCTCCCATGCCTTTGACTCGAGTAGGTCGGCGACACCTGCACCATATACCCCCGGCGGGTCGCCAAAGATGCGTACGGAGGCGCGTTCCCACGCACTCTCCTGCGTCTCGCCCTGCTCCTTAAGCCATGCCGTATCGGAGAGGACATGCTTGCGTACATAGTTCTCCTCATCGCTTTCGTCGAGATCGCGCACCATGCGCACCGCCTGATCCACCCAGCGTATGGCGTTCGGCACTGCATCACGGAACAGTCCGCTGATGCGTGCCGTCACGTCGATGCGCGGGCGCTGGAGCTCTGCGAGGGGGATGATCTCAAGCCCGCAGACACGCTGTGACGGACGCCGCCAGACAGGACGTACGCCCATGAGATAGAAGAGCTCGGCGATACACTGTCCATGACTGCGCATATTCGAGCCCGCCCAAAAGACAATGCCGACCGCCTCGGGATAGCGCCCCTCATCGCTGATATACTGCTCGATGAGCGCGTCCCCCAGCTGTTTGCCATACTCCCATGCAGCGGGCGTCGGCATACAGCGTGGATCGAGGCCGTAGAAATTGCGCCCCGTCGGCAATACATCGACGCCGTTTGTCGTCGGTGCGCCCGCAGGGCTCGGCTCGATGTAACGCCCCGTGAGAGCACGCAGCGTCTCCGTGATCTCCCCCTCCGTACGGCGCAGGCGCGGCACCATATCCTCCACGACCTCATGCAGCACATGGGCAAAGGCGGCGTGCATCTCCTCCGAGGAGCCGGCTATCACGGGCAGCTCCATCGCCCGCGCGACGGCCTCCGGTGCATAGTCATGCGCCGCAAGGAAAGAGATAAGCGCACGCATATCTGCCTCGACAGCGTCCAGCTTTCGCCCATAGGTCATGCCATCCGCCGTCATGCGCTCACTGTGTGTGAGCAGCTCCTCATAGTCGTACCCCGACTGCTCGGCCACAAGACGGACAAGGGATTTCTCCCCGCCATGCTCCATGCGCACGAGCGCACACAGGAAATCGATCAGCGCCTCGCCCGCAGGCGCACGTCCGAGGATGTGCAGCCCCGTGCGAATCTGCATATTCTTGAGGTCGGTCACATAGTTGTGGAGGGCATCGGCATAGTCGTCAAAAGAATCGCCTTCGTCGATTTCTCCCTCGAAGTGGCAGGCGGCAGCTTTCTCACGGACAAGCTCCTGTGCCGCCTCGATATTGTCCGGCTGTGCTGCGCGAAAATGGACGTACTCATCGAGCGCCTGTTCCAGTTCTCCGATCTCCTCAAACTCCCCCGCGAGCTCCATCGGCGGCGAGAGATGACTGATGAGGCACGCCGCACCGCGCCGCTTCGCCTGAATCCCCTCCCCGACAATCGTGATCCAGTAGGGATAGATATCCGGCAGGTCGCCCAGCGACACATCCGGCCAGCAGCGGTTCGAGAGCGCCGTGCTCTTGCCCGGCAGCCACTCGAGGGAGCCGTGCGTCCCGACGTGAATGACCGCATCCGCCTGCCAGATATCGCGGAGCCAGTGATAGTAGCCGATGTAGTGGTGTGTGGGAGCGGCGTCCGGCGAGTGGAGCAGCTTGCCGGGATCCTCGCCAAAGCCGCGCGGGGGCTGCACCGTGATGAAGATATTCCCGTTCAGCGTGCCCGGGATGAGCAGTGTTCCATCGTAATTGAACACATCACCGGGCGCATCGCCCCAGTCTCGCTCGAGCTGTGTGCGCACCTGTTCCGGCAGCTCCGTGAAAAAGGCGCCGTACTGTGCTGCTGTCAGCTGTCCATCGGCAGACTTTGCCTGCTCCGTCGTCATAAAGCGGCGATCATTTGTCGCGTGATCCGTCAGCAGCTTCATGAACGCCTTGCTGCTCTCCGGTATCTCCTCCATGACGTAGCCTGCCGTCCGCATTGCCCTCAGCAAAGAGAGGACGCTCTCGGGCGAGTCCAGCCCCGCCGCGCTGCCGATGTTTGCATTCGTCGCGGGATAGTTGTGGAAAACAATCGCGACTTTCTTCTCCGCGTTCGGCTTATGACGCAGCGCTGCCCATTTCCGTGCTTTGCGTGCCATCCGCTCCATGCGCTCATCCAATGGCGCATAACTGACCTCGCCGGCCTCATCGCGCACCTTTGCCGCAATCGGAACGGCGTGGATCACACCGTCAAACTCCGGCATGGCGACGCTCATCGAGACCTCCATCGGATCGAGCCCCGCCGGAGAGCGCTCCCACTCCTCCTTTGGCGCGAGAACTGTATACGCCTCAAGAACAGGCACACCGAGCGCATAGAGAGCCTCGGTGCGCGTTCCACCCGCCTTGAGAGAGAACTTCATCGTGCTGATGATAACATCGACGTAGGGCGTTCCATCCCTGCAAAAATATTTTTCGATTGCTTCCATCAGGGTCGGAGATTCCACACGCGCATCACGATAGGCGTTCGAGAACACGGCGACGGCGTTCATCCCCTCCGCCTCAATCGCACGGATGAGTGCCGTGTGATAGGTAAAATCTCCCGTAATCCACTCCGAGCGATAGAAGATCACGCCGACCGTCGGGCGTCCCTCCACGTAATGCGCGCCGAGATAGCCCGCGATGTCCTCGGGAGCTCCCGCCCATGCCGGATGATAGACACCGTTCCATGCGAGCGGTGTGGGCGGCTCTGCTGTGCAGGAAAGCCCTCCGAACACTCTGCCGAGCCAGCGGAAGAGATTGCACATATTCTCCTCGCCGTCATAGCGAAAATACGCCCACGTCCGCTGAATCTGCTCCTCTGAAAAGCCATACGTCACCTTGTCATGCTCCGCATTGTCCACGACGATCAGATGCAGCATCCGACGTTTCTGCAAATCGCGCGACGCCTGCTTCAGGAAATCATTGTCCAGCCCCGTACCCATCCAGAGAAAGAGATGGAGATCCGCCGCCGCACGACTTTCCTCCCAGAGATCCATACCGTTGACAGCACACACGCGTACCTCTGGTGCTTCCAGATACGCAGCACAGCGGCGTGCGAGCACAGTAACGCGCAAGATATTGGTGTAAACTGCAATCTTCATCTTCTTCACTGCTCCAGGATCTTCATTCAACGGGATGCACGGACAATCTCAAGCACGCCCTCCGTCGAGAGCTGCTCCAGCGTATAGTAGCGTGCGTCCATGCGGCGGGCGAGCTCCGGCGCAATACCGACACGCGGGACAGCACGCTCTGTATCAAGGACAAGACTGAGCGCCTGTGTCTCGGCAACCTCCTCCGCCGCCCGCAGGGCGCGCTGCACGCCCGCGTCCCCCTCTTTGGCGTTCGCCCGACCATCCGTGACCAGCACGAGAACATTTTTCCCGCCGCCCCTGCGCTCCAGCTCATGCAGCATCTGCAGGGCGTGGGCAAGCCCCTCGGCAAGCGGGGTTCGTCCGCCCGTCGGCAGCGAGCGCAGCTGCTTTTCCGCCAGCTCCACGCTGCGCGTCATCGGCAGGAGAGTCTCCGCGCGATCGCGCCGAAAAGCAATGAGCCCCACACAGTCCCGCTTTTGATACGCCTCCTGCAAGAGGGAAAGAATCGCGCCCTTCACCATGCGCATACGCTCACGTGCGCCCATCGAGCCGCTGGCATCGACGAGGAAGAGGATGTTCGCTGCTGTGCGCTTTGCCCGTACCCAGACGCGCACATCCTCGGGGCGAATGACAACCGCCGGACGGCCATGGCGGTTATGCTGATGGGGCGCGGCTGCGCGCAGGGTCGCAGAGAGTGCGAGATCGGGGCGGCGGCCGGCACGCGGCATCTCCGTTCGCAGCCCGCGCCCATCTGCTGTATGCGTTTGGAGGATGTCACGCTTGCCGCTCTTTCCGCCCTGTGCACGCATCGTCATGGAAAGAAGCGAGAGGCGCGCCATGATGCCGTCGAGCGGGGCGGCAACGCGATCTTCCCCATCGGCACCAGGAGAGTTCTCCGAGGGCGGTGCATCATCCGTCTCATCCTGCGGGGCGTTCTGCTGTTCATCTTCCTGCATGAGAGCCTGCCGCTCATCCGCTGCACCCTCATCCTGCGGCAGAAGCGGATCCTGCACGTCATCCGGTACATCGCTATTGCCCTGCTCCGGCACATTCGCGTTGTCAGGCGGTGGCTGCTGTTCCTCCTGCGGACGGCTCATCCGATGCACGAGCACGAACTCCGCCGCCTCCTCCACATCCACGGGCATAACGAATGCCCTGCCCGCAAGTGCCGCAAGCGCACGCGCCGCCTCGATGAGATAGATCTCCGCATGGTTGCCGACACAGTGGGCACGCAGGACGCAGGCGGCCGCAAAGTGCAGAATGGCAGACGGCACCGCCACGCGCGGCAGGAGTTCACGTGCACGGCAAATCGAGGCTGCAAAATCCTCCTCCTGTGCGGCATAGGATGCACGAAACGCCGCCGGGTCACGCTCAAAGGTGAGTACCCGTGCGGCGATCTCCCTGCGCTGTGCAGGGTCAGTCACATCCTCCATCGACACAAAAAGCCCGAAGGCATCCAGCAGAGTGGGGCGGAGCGTCCCCTCGGCGGGATCCATCGTGCCGACAGGCGTATAGGAAACTTCTTCGGTAAATGAAAGCCCGTCCCGCTCAAGGCGAAAGAATCGATCCTCGGCACATTTCAGAACCGTGGACAGAATGTCCTCGCGCAAGAGGTTCACCTCGTCCATATAGAGGAAGGTATGGCGTGCACGATGAAGAAGCCCGTGCCGCAGACGCCGTTCTCCCTGCTGCAGGGCAGCCTCCATGTCGATTGTGCCGAAAATCATATCCTCCGATGCACCGAGCGGCAGTTCCGCCATGCGTCCCGTCACCGTAAAGGGGGCTGCCGCACGAACAAGAACGGATTTTGCCGTTCCGCTCGTACCGGAGATCAGGAGGGCGCCGGCACGCGGGTTCACCAGTACAGCCGCAAGTGCGCGCCGCGCGTGCTCCTGCCCGACCACAGCCGTCAGTGGATAATGCGGGGTGTTCAAGCTCTTTCCTCCGAAATGCGGTTTACGCAGATTCTCCTAAGATCGCATCCACCGCACTCCAATCGACCGCCCCTTCCTCGAAGGGACGACGACGCATCCGGTGTGCGAGGACCAGTCGGCTGACGCGCAGCAAATCCTCTGCCGTGACAGCCGCTCGTCCGGCAAGTGCCGCGTGTGCAATTCCTGCCTTGATGAGGGTAATATCGGCACGATGCCCATCAACGCCAAGCGCCAACGAGACCTGCGCCGCCTGCCCGAGAATGTCATCGGGCACCGCCACAGCGGCAACGCGCTGACGTGCCGCAACAATCTGCGTGCGCAGCTGCTCCTGCTCTGCTGCGTATGTCGCAGCAAAGGCATCTGCATCCCGCTCGTAGGCAATCCGACGGCGGATCACCTCCACGCGGCTTTCGGCATCCTGCTCCCCCGCAACAGTCACCGAAAGCGCAAAGCGATCGAGAAGCTGCGGGCGGATATCCCCCTCCTCCGGATTCATCGTACCGATGAGAACGAAGCGTGCCGGGTGCGCATAGGAAATCCCTTCGCGCTCCACGGTGTTGACGCCCATTGCAGCCGAGTCGAGCAGGATATCGACGATATGATCCTCAAGCAGGTTGATCTCATCCACATAGAGGATATTGCGGTTCGCCGCCGCCAGAATACCGGGCTCGAACGCCTTGCGTCCATGCTGGATCGCCGCCTCCATGTCGAGCGTCCCGACCACGCGATCCTCCGTCGCACTGACGGGCAGCTCCACCACGCACATTGGAACTTCTTCCTGCGGCAGCTTTCCCTCTGCGCTCCTCTCTTGACAGGCATCGCAGTAGAGCTCGGGGCGCGCGGGATCGCAGTGACAGGCGCAGCCGCGCACGGCGTGCAGATCCGGCAGGAGCGCAGCGGCAGCACGTACGGCAGTGGATTTTGCCGTTCCCTTCTCTCCCTTGATGAGCACACCGCCGAGAGACGGCATGACTATACTGAGGAGAAGTGCCGTCTTCATCTCTTCCTGCCCAACGATTGCAGTAAACGGGTAAACTGTTCTATGTTTCATTGACCTGTCCTCTTATTGCATTGTACAGCTACGTTCAGCGACTCCTTCATCGCCGCACGCTTCAGTGCACATTCGGCAGCGGAGACGGCGGGAGATCCCTGCCCAGCCCTGCGCGCATAGCACGCGCCGCCGCAGGCGGAAAAATCCGCACACGTCCTGCAGAACGCCATGGCATTCTGCATCTCCTGCGCCACCTCTTTCTGGCGCTGCACATCAATGCCACGTTCCACATCGCCGAGCAGAAAGTGCGCATCGCCGACAAAGGAGGAACAGGCGTAGATATTTCCAAGCGCGTCAACGTGTACCCCTGCCCCGTTCATCGCGTGGCAGTGGGAAAACCCGCCGCCTGTGCGCTGGGCAAGACACGCCGCCTGCTCCATCTGGGTGATCGCCATCGTGCGGCCGGTCATTCGCCCGAGTTTGCGGTTCAGTGCAAAAACCGCTTCCATCGCCTGCGCCATGTCCTCCGCCCGTGCGCTGCGAACGGCAGAGCCACGCCCCTGCGGCCGCAGGAGATCAAAGCCCACACGGCGCACATTGCCGAGATAGTATGCCATCTCGACAACACCGGAAAGCTCTGCAACATTGTCCGCCGTGACGACTGTGGTCAGGCCGATCTCCATGCCGCACTGCGCAAGTTGGCGAATCCCTGCGACAACATCCGCTGCCGTTCCGCTGCCGTCAGGATAACAGCGAAGCGCATCGTGCACAGAGGGTCTGCCGTCAAGACTGACGCCAATCCCAATGCGCGCACTGCGCAGAAACGTCGCCGTCTCCTCGGTCAGCAATGTCCCGTTGGTCTGCAAATCCATGCGTGCCGGGATACGATTGCGGCGCACGTAGTCTGCCATCTGACGCAGCAGCGGTAGTGCAAGGAGAGGTTCTCCGCCCGAGAACTGCAGGATAAAGGGCATTTTGCCCGCCGCCGCGAGGTCAATGGCACGCCGCGCCGTCTCCCATGTCATCGTGTGCCTGTCCTGCGCTGTGGCATAGCAGTAGCGACACGCGAGATTACAGTTTCCGGTAAGGCTCATGACGAGCATGCGCAGTGGCACCGCCCCGAGCCCCTCACTGTTCATCGGCAAAGCGCTCCGGATAGACAGCGCGTGCCAATGCGTAGACAGCATCTGCCGCATTCTGTGAAGTATTGTAACGATACCGATCCGGAACCGCATAGAGGTGATTTTCCTGCACAGCCTTCACATGGATAAACAAGGGGTCGCTGCAGAGTTTCTCGCGAAATTCCTCCGTCGTTTTCCCCTCCGTACTCCACGTCGGCAGAAGGAATACGTCGGGGTTGAGTGCGACTACCTGCTCCATCGAGACCGCAGTCGTCGCCGTCAGCCCCGCCATCGCCACACCATTGCGCAGGGAGGCACGGCGACACATATCATCAAAGAGCCCATCCTTGCGTCCAAACACACCGCTGAACGCAAATGCAACTACGATGGGGCGCTCCTCCTCCGGGATGTCTCCAACGCGCCGCTCCACATCAGCGAGAAGGGCACGTTTTTCGGCGATGCGTGCGGCGGCATTTTCCTCCTGTCCAATCAGGCGTCCAACCGTCTCAATGCGTGCAAAGATATCATCGAGGTTATTCGGCGTGCGTGAGACAAAGACGGGAATCCCCAAATCGCGCAGGCTATCCACTAGCTCCTTTGGTAGGCCGTCAATCGCAAGGACAAGATCTGGATCCAGTGCCGCAACGCGCTCAGGGCTTCTGTCCTTGAGTTTGACGGATACGGCGCGTGACTCTTCCGTCATGCAGGATATTCCCGGATCATCCACCGTGGAGGTGAGCCCCGCGATCTGCTCCGGCGGAGCGATCCCAAGGAGAATCTCATCCATCCCCCGTCCCAATGACACGATCCGATGCGGCTTCTCCGCGACAACGACCTCCGCCCCGGTATCATCCGTTCCGCGATAGAACGCATCCCCATCCGACTCCACCCGCGTCCCGTTTCCACAGCCAGTGAGAAGGAGAAGGCAGCCCGCGACAAGGAGCGCATAGAGCAGCCCCTTAGAACGCATGGGTATAGGTCAGTCGGAAGTTGCGTGGGAGATCAATACTTCCGTAGTAATTCAAGTAATTGGTGCGATTCAGTAGGTTATAGAGACCAAGCGTCACCGTATCGTATTTCCCTGCGGTGTAGATCATGTTCATATTGAGCTGAATCTTATCGGGGGTATCCTGCGGTATTCCAGCGGTCGGCACATAGTACTCGCGGTCGCCAAGATATTTGAGATTCAAATTTCCCTGCCACTTCGCCATCTCGTAATCGATACGAACAAGAGCAGCAAGACGACCTGATTCCTGTTCCCAGCCCGCACTCGTGCTTGGATCCTTCACCTGTGGATTAGAGACAGAACCGCCAAGCACAAGCTTCCACATATCATTGAATCGCCTGCTGTATTCCACTTCAAGACCTGTATTTCGGAAATCTCCCTTGTTTATAGGAATATTCTCCCCTGCAGAATTTAATCCCCAACCGAATTTATTATGCATGGCCATATGGTAAATGGCAGCCTTCCATGTGGAGTGTCCTCTGCGAATCTTGACCCCCGTCTCATATGTCCAGCCCTCCTCCGGTTTGAGGTCATTCGCATTTACAGGTCTGGATGTGAACATAGCATCTACCGTCGGCATCTGAAACGCTTTGCCTATATTGATATACCATGTTGTATTACGGTCGAATTGGTAGTTCGTCTGGAACTGCGGCATAAAGACGTTCTGATCCTTTACTAGATCGTTAATAAACTCACCGCGCAGACCAAGAGTCATATTGAACTTCGGCGTAATTTGCTTGCTGTACGAAGCATACAGTGAGTTCCCGGTCCGCACCCCCGTACGCTTCTGTGCGGGCCTATCAATCGCTTCGCGCTGGTAGGAATATCCTAATACCATCGAATCTTTGCCGAACTTCCAATTTTTTTGCACGTCAAAGATTTGACCATTCATCCTTGTACGGCTTGGGAGTTGTTTCTTCGTAGGAACAAAATCATATCCATCAACCTTACGATAATTGTATCCTAAAACTGCATGGATTCCGTTCTTCTTCCCCTGATAGACAAGACTGGTCGTATGACGATTGTCATTGTAACGATAGCTATATCGTGTCGCAGACGGCACAAATGCGCCGCCTGACATCCTATATTTAATCCCTCCCCGCGTAATATCCCCCTCCAGATAATTGTAGTTCAGAGACAGCTCATCCGTCAGCTTGGCGATGATGCCCACACGGCTCTTTTTTCCTTTGCCGACCCACCAATCTGTCCAAGAAACCTTATTTCTTCCAAAATCATTCGAGTGCGGGCGCTCCTTCGTCCACTCACGGCTTACGTCGATAATGACACGATCATCCGCATAGGTTGCTTCACTCTTTTTGAACTGATTACCTAGTGTTTGACTGAGTGTAAATTTCGTCTCCCCCTCTTTCGGCTGCTTCAGAATAACATTGACCACTCCACCCATTGCCTCTGCACCATAGAGCGTCGATGCCGCCCCCTTAACGATTTCAATGCGTTCGACCATGGAGGCAGGGATGTTCTCCGTACTCGGATAGTTTTTGAGATTCATCGGCACACCATTGACCATGACAAGCGTGCCACGATCATAGCCGCGCAGAGAGATACGCGATGCAGAGAGTCCATAGTCCTGTCCCGCATCGCCAAAAGAAGTGCTCGTCGCACCGATCTGCTGATCGATGGCCTCATATACGCTCCGATAGCCAGCCTTCTCAATTTCCTTCGCCGTGATGATGGTCGTCGTTGCAGGCGTATCAAGGTCGCGCTTGACACGCCGCTGTGCTGTTACAACGGTCTCATTGAGCGCATGTGTATCTTCCTCGGCGATGGCAGTGGGTTCCACCGCACTGGTCTGCTCTGCTGCATGAACGATACCAGCAAAGCTCATCCCAGCCAATGTCATACATACGGCTACCGTCAGTTTCTTTTCGCGTGTCATTCTTCGTCACCTTTCTTCATCCTGCGCCGATGAATCTGCACACGAAACGAGAAGACGCGCATCAAAAGACCCCTCCTGCATACACAGAAGGGGTTTTTTACACAACAAAAGATCACACTGCATCCGCAGATGCACTGGAATCCCCATCCCTATCACTCGCAGGTCAAACGGCGATTGTCAATCAGGCAGTTCTCCTGGCTCCAGTTCCTCGCGCACCTGCGCCTTCCCGAGGGAAATCCCTCAGTGGCGGAGACAATGTCCCCATGCAGGTTTGCTCACTGCTACAGTGGCGTGACCGCTCCGGCTTAGGCAGAATCATTATTCTGTTTACCGGATTCTCTATTAAATCTTCACGAAATCTCAATATAATTGGAATTTCACTGATACCTGATCCAATTCGTATAAAATTGTCATAAAACGTGTTAATCGTACCATTGGAAGAAATGCTTGTCAATATGACAAAGAGATATTCTTTGAATTATCTCAATGAAAGAACAACTGTTTCTCAATCCAAAAGTTCTAGATAGTCCCCATAGCCCTCACGCTCCATATCCTCTTTCGGGATGAAGCGCAGGGAGGCACTGTTGATACAGTAGCGCAGGCCGCCCGTTGCAGCAGGACCGTCGTGAAAGACATGCCCGAGATGAGCGCCGCTCGCTGCTGCCGTGACCTCGGTGCGCACCATGCCGTGCGAAAGGTCCTCGTGCTCTGCGATCAGAGCCGCATCGATCGGGCGCGAGAACGCCGGCCAGCCGCAGCCCGAGTCATATTTATCCGTGGAGACAAAGAGCGGCTCGCCCGTCGTGATATCACAGTAGATGCCCGCGCGGAACTCGTGATCGTATGCGTTGCGGAAGGGCGGCTCTGTCGCCTTTTCCTGCGTGACGGCATACTGCATTTCTGTCAGGCGTGCCCTCAGCTCCGCATCCGAAGGCTTTTCGTAGCTGCGCACGGTCTCCGCTGTCACCGCAGGCTCTGCCGCCGCACGTTTCTCACGCATCGCGGCAATGAGCGCAGGAGAGATATGACAGTACCCATTCGGATGATTTTCGAGATACTCCTGATGCTCGTCCTCTGCACGATAAAAATTCACGATCGGCCCCATTTCGATCGCAACGGGCGTTCCGATATGTTTCTGCAGTGCGTCAAGGGACTCCCGTACCACCCGGGCATCAATACTCTCGCTGCCATCTGTATTCGGCACATAATAGATACCCGAGCGGTACTGCCGTCCGACATCGTTGCCCTGCCGATCGACTGTCGTCGGATCGATGGAGTCATAAAACGCTGTCAGAAGCTGCTCGAGAGAAATGATGTGCGGATCATAGACAACGTGAACTGCCTCCGCATGCCCGCTGCCGCTGCATACTTCCGCATAGGAAGGATGTGCGCTCATGCCGTTTGCATAACCGCACTCCGCAGAGACAACACCCGGCACAAGACTGAGATAGAGTTCCGTCCCCCAGAAGCAGCCGCCGGCGAGATAGATCTCCCGCTGTCCGCTCATCGCGACATTCTTCTGTACGATTTCATGCGGCATCTCCGCCGAGGCCGCATCAGGCGCACCGCAGCCGCCAAGACAGATGAGCGAGCCGAGCGCACAAATATTGCGCAGTAATGAGAGTTTCATATTGTCTCCTTTCTTGGGAATCGTTGATAAAGGAAGCACTGATAAAATGAGGCCTGCCATATTGGCGTGGATTTTCCCCGAACTGGACGCATCGAAAATCCTATCTTTTGTACACGATGCAATCTGTAATCCACCATGGATTAAATCAGATCGTATTCTCTTAACTTTTCGATGCCAAAGCTCTGGTCGATGTAATGACTTTCATCATAATCAAGCGGCCACCTTTTCTGCTGTTCAAAAATATGAACATCATTGGATTCATCGCCTTCTTCGCCCTGATGCACTTTAACAAACTCAGTCGTTGGAACATCGATTGCCCGTCCAATATCTCCTAGTAAAAAGAATTCTCGTGTTGGCCCCCCCTCTGTCATAAGTTTCATGAACGACTCATGGCGTGTTCCTGTATGACATTCCACCTCGACATCCGCAATCGTCATTCCGCGCAAATCCATAAAATACTTTAACCGCTCCGCATTGACCCAGTACTGCATTGTAACGCCTCCATCATCTTATCTGCTGGTTATCTTTCCTATATGAAGCACATACTCCTTGAAACGTCTTACCGATAGAAACTAGCGTCTTCTTCATAGGGTCTATGCACGTTGCAAGAAATGTCTCCTGTGCCGGGATACCGAGATGGCGAAAGATGCTGCATCCTATGTGTTCAGAAAACTGATTGTTAATGTAGCTTAGCGATGTTTTCTTTGTCGAACGAACGGGATCAGGAAATTTCACCATGTAGGTGCTCCCGTCATAGATCAATGTACGTTTTCGTTCTGAACCACCAAAGCGATTACTGCGCCATGTTGCATTTGTAATGTCAATCATCTATCAGCCCCTCAAAATACGCCAGCATTTCCTCTCGGTCGCTTTCTGAAATATCTCCTTCCTTCATGGCATATTTCGTCTCAGAAAAAAGATGGCTCATTTCAGAAATCATGAAAGCTCGGTTCCTCGCCTCATACGCCCGGTAGAACGCTGTCATATATTCACAAAGTACCTCTTCATAGTCTGCCGGATTATATTTGTACTCCATCATTATCGCATCCCATAGGATTCATAAGCCTAATTGCAGCTCATTATAAAGCTGAATCCTCCGGTATCAACTCTCCAAAATAATCAAGGATAGCATCACGTTCATCAGGAGATATAAAATGCTCCTTCATCGCCTGTTTCGTGTCGAAAAAAATCCGCTCCCAGATGCAGGATAAACGCAGCGCGCTTTGTTCCGGAAGCGCCGCGTAAAAACTCGTCATGCTCTCACAGAGATAATCAACGTAGTCAGTCGGGTGATATTTGTACTGCTCCATGCGTCTCGCCTCCTGTGTCAATTATTCCGCAGAGCGGATGCCGCAACCACAACCTCTTACTGGTCCCCCTCGGGGATGTTATCATTCCCCTGTGAGTTGTCTCTTCTCTGTATGATTATAAAATGCCGTTCAGCTTTCCGATGTCCTGTATCTTCTCCGCAGAGAGCTTGGTGACGCGTGCGATGAGATCAAGCGGCATTTTCTCCTGCAGGAGAGCGAGAACCGTTTCCCTGCGCCCCTGTGCAAGTCCTTGCTCAAGCCCCTGTTCAAGTCCCTGTTCAAGCCCCTGTTCGAGGCCATAGGCAACACCATCTTGGTAGACTCCTTCGCTTAAATTGCACATCTGTGCCACTCCTTTCTCCAAATTCGGCGTCATGACAACATTATAGTGATCTTTCAGTTCATTTAAGACTTCATTGCGGTCGTTCCGGTTCTGATGGATGAGCACCATATTCAACAGGCGAAACAGTCCCTGCAACTCACGATATTTCTTTTTCCCCAGACAGACCATGATTGGCACGATAAGGTCGTATTCTTCCGGCTTCGCTTGCGCTTTTCCAATCAGATTGCATTCCTGCATCGCATACTTTGTGATGGTATATTCCCACTGTGCCCCAGGATTTGTGCAGATCCATATCGAGTACACCTTTTCCATATCATCGTACGAAGAGTGTGTGAACACCGTACCATACTGTGCTGAGACCAAGCGGCAACAGTAATACATGGCTCGTTTCAGCAGAGAGTAGCCCGGAGAAAAATTGTTCTGCGCCTCCACATTGATGATGAGTTTGATTGATCTTTCTTCCCGTGGAAGAATGGCACGAAAGCGAATATCATAGTGGACAACTGCTTCCGTCAGGGAAGTGTCCTCCGTATTGAGCCCCTCCAACTGCAGGCGCACCGATTCATCCGCCCGAACAGGAATGGTGCCGATCTCCGGTGATCCCTGAATACACACCGTAGCAATGTAGTCGATGGATTCACCAGAAAACTCTTCAACACATTCTTTGAGAATATTCGCGAGAATATAACGGTCAGCAAGCACTTCCTTACATGCGGCATCATAGGACTTCTTCGTCTCCTCAATCGTATGCACAGCATCACCTCCCTTATTCTCTATTATATCATAACTTCGTGAAACAAAATGGATGAATCGGCTCCCTCACATCTCGATCTTCTCCGCCGGTGGAAGCTGCCAATCGATGGGTGTCTCCCCCACACGCGTGAGGAAATCATTGACACGCGAGAACGGATGGCTGCCGAAGAAGCCGCGATGCGCTGAGAGCGGGCTCGGATGCGGCGACTCGACGATGAGATGGTGCGGATTCGTGATAAGGCTGCGTTTCTTTCGTGCAGGGCTGCCCCAGAGGATGAAGGCAAGCGGTTTCTCACGTGCCCCGAGGAGGCGAATGATGGTATCGGTGAACTGCTCCCACCCATGTCCCGCATGCGATGCCGCTGCATGGGCACGCACAGTGAGAACGGTGTTGAGGAGGAGCACGCCCTGCCGTGCCCACGGGATGAGACAGCCGTGATCGGGCGGGACGATCCCGAGATCATCCTGCATCTCCTTGTAGATGTTCAGCAGCGACGGCGGTGGATCAATGCCGACCTGCACGGAAAATGACAGTCCATGCGCCTGTCCGTCGCCATGGTAGGGATCCTGTCCGAGAATGACGACCTTCGTATCGGCAAAGCTCGTGTAGTGCAGAGCATTAAAGATCGAATACATATCGGGGTACACACGACGTGTGCGGTACTCCTCGATAAGGAATGCGCGCAGCTCACGATAGTAGGGCTGTGCCATCTCCTCCGCAAGGAGTTCCTGCCAATCATTTTGGAAAATTGCCTTTGCCATGCTAAACTCTCTCGTAAACTTCAAATATACAGTCTTCTCCTGCGCGGCAGCTCGTCATGGAAAATCCATCCAACGAAGGGAAAAAGGCATCTGCATCATAGCTGCCCGAAAGGCGTGTCACATATGCCCGCCATACATACGGCAAAAGGAGGTGGTAGCATTCTGCGCCGCCGATCACAAAGATCGGACGCTCCTCCTCCGCTGTCAGCTGCCCCAGAAGGCGCCACAATGCCGAGCTGTCGGGCACTGTATAGAAGCCATCCAACTCCTGCACGGTGCGCGAGAGGACGACATTCGTACGCCCCACGAGCGGATGCCTCCCCGGCAGGCTCTCCATCGTACGCCGTCCCATGACGACGATGCCGTCCATTGTCGTACGACGAAAATGTGCCATATCCTCGGGGCAGTCGGTGAGCAGATGCCCCGCCCGACCGATACCGCCCGCAGCATCCACTGCCACGATGAGTTCGAGCGGATACGGGGCAGATACTTCGGGGGCACGCACAATCCCCGACGCATCCACTTCCTCCCGCCATGCAGAAACCATTCTCCCATCAACACAGAGCGTCGGCGCAATCTCCGCCAGCGGAACGAGCACAAAGGCGCGCTCCGTCAGATAGGGATGCGGCAAAGTCAGCTGCGCCTGTACAGACGTGACGCCGTCCACATGGAGCAGATCGAGATCTATCGTACGTGCGCCCCAATGCTCATGTCGCACGCGTCCGAGTTCCCGTTCAATGCACTGCATCGCCGCGAGGAGCTCCTCGGGCGTACGGTCAAACGTGATGCACGCGGCGGCATTCAAAAAAGACGGCTGATCCGTCTTTCCCCACGGCGGCGTCTCATAAAATGCAGAGACGCGCTCCACACGAATGCCATCCAGTTCCGACAGCCGCCGCAGTGCCGCGCGCATCGTCTCACCGCGTTCGCCAAGATTTGCCCCAAGCCCGATATACGCTGTCCGTACCATCACTATCCCCTGTCCCGCGTGATAGAGACGCCGACATCCGCAAAGATGCCTGCGATCGGAGCGGCAGGTTTATGCACGGTGAGCGTAACAGAACGGATGCGGGGGAATGTCGCAAGAATCTGCGCCGCAGCCTCCTCCGCGAGAGCCTCAATCAACGCCTTTGGCGCTCCCTCGATCACATGACGTATCAGATCATAGACCTCAGCGTAGTTCACGGTGTTCCGAAGGTCGTCCGTCTCCCCTGCCTCACGCAGATCAAGCCTCAGTTCCGCATCCGCCTCGAATGCCTGCGGCACTTCCCGCTCATGAGGGAGGGCACCATGACACGCCATAAAGCGCATACCGTGCAGAAAAATACGATCCATGCTACGCCCCCAATATCGCATCCGTCATGCGGCACATCCGCGCAATCGGCTTCACATCATGCACGCGCACAATGGATGCGCCGTGCAATATCCCAAGGACGCACGCCGCCCCCGTCGCCTCCATGCGCTCCGTGACGGGCAGCCCGAGTGCTGCCCCGATAAAGCTCTTGCGGCTCGCACCGAGCAGCATGGGATAGTCTATCCCATCATAGGAGATGAGCTCGTCCATGCGTCGAAGAACATGCATATTCTGCTCGGCCGTCTTGCCAAATCCGATGCCGGGGTCGAGGATGAGCCTTTCCTGGGCCAGTCCTGCCGCATCCGCCGCTGCAAAGGAACGTGCGAAAAAATCCCGCATTGCGCCGATGATGTCCCCCGTGTATGTCGTTCCATTCTGATTGTGCATCACGACGACGGGCGCATTCATCTCCGCCGCCGCACGAGCCATCGCCCCCGGCTCCTCGGCATACTGAAGCCCCCATATATCGTTCAGGAGATGCGCCCCCGCGCGCAGTGCCGCGCGTGCCGTCTCCGCCTTGAACGTATCCACGGAGACGGGCACAGGGCATGCGGGCAGAACGGCTTCGAGGAACGGCAGCAGCCGCTCCGTCTCCTCCGCCGCGCTCATCGGCACGAAGCCAGGACGGCTGGACTCCGCCCCCACATCGATGATGTCCGCACCGTCCCGCACCATCTCCTCCATGTGGCGGAGCGCATCGTCGCGCGTGTTCCACTTGCCGCCGTCAGAAAAGGAATCCGGCGTCACGTTCAGAATCCCCATAACAAGCGTCCGCTCGCCAATGGTCAGCTCCTTCCCGTCAGAAAAGCGATAGTGTCGATTCGCCGTCATCGTGCGCTCCTCTCTCCATCCCGAGCATCGTCCATGCCTGCATCCGTGACGCTGCATCCGTGCGAAATATGCCGCAGGACGCCGACGTCGTTGTCTGTGCACCGTGTGCACGTGCGCCGCGCATCATCATGCAGAGCTGCTGTGCATTGAGAACGACAAGCACGCCCTCCGCCCCGAGTCCGCGCTCGACCTCACGCGCGATATCAGCCGTCAACCGCTCCTGCAGCTGGGGACGGCGCGCCATCGACGCGACCAACCTGGCAAATACGCCAAAGCCCGCCACGCGGCCCGCATGAGGCTGGTAGACAATGTGCGCTGTTCCGAAGAATGGCAGCAAATGATGCTCGCACATCGAATAAAAAGGAATGGCACGTACGGCAACGAGACCGTCTGTCTCCTCCGTCAGGACATCCGCCCAAAGTGCTGCTGTATCTTCTTGCTGTCCCGCAAAGAGCTCTGCATAGAGCTGTGCAACACGCTGCGGCGTCTCCTCCATCCCCTGCGCTGCAATGTCGACGCCGAGTGCCGTGAGAAATTCACGCATCGCGCGTGCAGCGCGCGAAAGATCCGCCGTGTGCTCTGTCTCCATCTCCGTCCCCCCATTTCCTGCCGCCCTTTACCCACGCCGCAATCGCCGCCGTATCGCGCGGTGTCGTTCGACAACAGCCGCCAATGATGCGCGCCCCCGCCGCTGCGTATTCCCGCGACCGTGTGCCAAAATCCTCCGTCGTCCCGCACCACATCCGTGTCGCTGCATCATAATACTCTCCGGAATTCGGATAGACGACGATAGGCTTATTGGTCTCCTGTCGCATCGTGTGGATCAAATCACTCACATACTGCGGTGCTGTGCAGTTTACACCGATGGCCGCTGCCTCGGGCACAGCATCGAGCACGCGTGCACATGCCGCGATCTCCGTCCCGTCACTGATGTGCGTATCGTCCCGACAGGAGAACGAGAAATACGCGGGAATGCGGATCCCCTCCGCACGCAGTGCGCGGACGATGGCACATGCCTCAGAGAGGCACGGCAGCGTCTCACAGGCGAGAAGATCGGGTGCTGCGGAGGCGAGAATCCGCAGTCGCTGTGCGTGAAACGCTGTGAGTGCCTCTTCATCCACGTCATAGTCTCCGCGATACTCCGAACCGTCGGCAAGATACGCTCCGTACGGTCCAACGGACGCCGCCACGAGCGGCACAGCGGCATCTCCGCCGCACTCTGCCCGATGGAGATCGCGCGCCTCCTGCGCCAGCCGCACGGAGCGGCGCAGCAGCTCTGCCGCCTCCTCCGCAGTAAAGCCGCGCCGCATAAAGCCGGCGATGGTCGCCTGATAGCTTGCGCTTGTCAGGACATCTGCACCCGCACGCAGATAATCCAAATGAATCTCACGCACGAGGTCGGGACGTTCAAAGAGCGCCTTTGCCGACCAGAGCGGATCATCTACGGAGAAACCGCGCGCCTCCAGCTCCGTTGCCAGTGCCCCATCAAGGATGAGCACATCCTGCACAGCAAGCCGCGCCTCTAAGACATTCATCCCATCCCCCATGCCAAAAAACGCCCCCCTGCACGCGGGACACAGTCCATGCGGCAGGAGAGCGAGAGATGGTGTCACTTTAGCAGGCCATGCTTACGCAGTGCCGCATCGAGCTGTGCCGCATGCGCCGGCTCCATCTCCGAGAGCGGCATGCGCAGCGCTCCCGCATCGTAGCCGAGGCGGCGCATCGCCGTCTTGACGGGGATGGGGTTGACCTCGCAGAAGAGCGCATCGATGAGATCGGTATAGTCGATCTGCATCTTTGTCGCCGTGCGCACATCGCCGTCAAAATAATGCTGACATATATCATGTGCCACGCGCGGCGCAACATTCGAGAGTACGGAGATCACACCCGAACCGCCAAGCGACAGAATCGGCACAATCTGGTCATCATTGCCGGAGTAGACCGCAAAATCATCGCCCGTCGCTGCGCGCAAACGCAGGATCGCCGAAAGATCGCCGCTCGCCTCCTTCACACCGACGATGCGTGGATGCTGCGAAAGCTTTGCATACGTCTCCGTCTTGATGCCGACCCCCGTACGCGACGGCACATTATAGAGAATCGCCGGAATGCTGACGCTGTCTGCAATCTTCGTATAGTGGGCAACGAGACCATTCTGCGTGCATTTGTTGTAGTACGGCGTGACGAGGAGGAGCGCATCGGCACCAACCTTTTCGGCATACTGCGACAGCTCGATCGCGTAGGACGTCTCATTCGAGCCCGTGCCTGCAACAACGGGAATGCGGCCGCCCACCTTCTCCACGGTATAGCGGATTGCCTCACGGTGCTCTGCATCCGTCATCGTCGCAGATTCGCCCGTCGTCCCCGTGATGACGATGGCATCCGTCCCGCCAGCAATCTGATCCTCAATGATACGTCCGAGCTCGTTGTAGTTTACCCCGGTCTCCGTAAACGGCGTAATAATGGCAACGCCCGCACCGCGAAAAATCTCTTTTTTCATGGCAAGCTCCCCCTTTATTTATTCTTTCATCATTATCCCACGTACCGCGCGAAAAGTCAAAAACTTTGTTGATCTGTCACATCCGCAGCGCAGGACGCACCGCATCAAAGAGGGCAGCATTTTCGCGGATCTTCTCCTCGCCGCCGAGCACACATCGCACATTCGCCTGCATTGCATCCGCAATGAGGGGTGCGAGCGCGCGGATGTCCGCCTGCTGTGCCGTGAGAATCTCATTACGCGCACGCTGGCGGTCCTCCTGTGTGATGCCGCGCAGATGGAACGTTGCGGCAATATCCCCCTTCATCTGCGGCGTCATCGGCGCATCCACGCCACTCATCGTACCGATGATGAACTTATCCATCTCTCGGTCGGACACATCGAACGTGCGCACATAGTCCGCCGTCTCATCGAGCACATCCAGCGTCTCGGCGAGGTTCGGATCACGGTAGGAGGAAAACACCATAAAGCCGTTGCGGTTGAACTGCGTCATCGCACCGTAGGCCCCGCCCTGCACACGGATGCGTGTCCAGAAATAGTCGTAGCGGAGCAGCGTCTCGAGCACGCGCATCGTCCCCGTGTAGCGATAGCCCAGCTTGAGGAAGTTCGCGCCCTTTGCCACGTACTGCACACGGCTCTGCGTCGTCAGTCCCTCGTTGCGTGCGCGGATGTTCCACGTATACGGCGCGGACGGGAACACTGCCGCAGAGAGCGTGTCCCGGAACGCGGCGAGCTGCGCAGCCGTCTCGTCATACATGGAGGCGGGTGCCGTCACACTGAGAATCAGATCATTTTGGTTAAAGATCTGCGGCAGGATGCGCGCAAATTCCGCCTGCATCTTCGCATGATCCGCGTCAAAATTCTCCTTGAATGCAGAGAGGAAATCGTGGAACGGCAGTCCCCCGACCTCCGCATAGGCACCCGCCGGCGTCAGATAGGCAGCAATGCGTGAGGCGACAACCTGATTTGCCGCACGCTGGAGCGAGAGCTCCATGCCCGTCTTCTCCTCATCGACCAGCTCGCGGATACGCTTGCTGCCCGAGAAGTCGCTCGTGCCGATGATCTCCGTGAGGAGCTCAAACAGACGCGGCAGATTCTCACGCAGCACCTTCGCGCGCAGCTTGAAGCGCGGCATGAGCGAATCCGCCTCGCCCGCACGCGTATAGGCAACAATGTCCGCCCCGATGCCGCCCGTATAGAGGCTGCGCAGCATCGCCAGCTCTGCATAGCTGTGCGCTGTCGTATCGACCGCACCGAACATCTCTGCGAGCAGATATGCGTACGGCAGATCCTCCTGCGCAACGGCTGCCATTGGAAAGTAGAAATTCAGATAGACAATGCCGTTCGTCTCGAGATCCGAAAAGAGCACCTTCGTCCCCGCAAGATCACGCACCTCGAGCGGCAGACGCTCCGCATCCTTGCGAATGTCCGACCGTGCAAGAATGGGGATTGAACGCAGTGCCTCCTCCGTGTCGGGAGCCTCCTGCGCCGCCTTCAGTGCCGCACAGGAGCGCATGACCTCCGCGACCTCGTCCACACTCATCGCAGCCTTCTTCTCCGCCAGCTCCGCCGCCTGCGCAGCTGCCCGCTCCGCACCGAGCGTACGGCTCGGCGCGAGCGTCACGAGAGCCGCGTGCGGGTTGTCGAGGAACGCCTCGCGGATCAGCTGCTCGAAGTAGCCGTCCTTAAGACCCTTTTTGAGGGCAGCAAGGGTATCCTCATAGCGCAGATAGTCCTCGGGCGCACCGCCGTAGAGCCACGTCTTCATCAGGCGAATCCCGTAGATCAGCCCCTTGGGTGACGAGCCGAAGTCCGACTCACGCAGGCGGAACTCAAGCGTATTGAGCGATGCCTGTACGAGCTGATGATTGAGCCCCCCGTCCGCAAGCTGCGTCAGCGTCTCCCGCACGACCCGTGCGAACTCCTCCGCGCGCGCCGTCTCCGACTTGCTGACCACGATGCTGAAGAACGGCTGAAGGATATCGCTCTCGTAGTTCGAATCCACATCGCGGCCAAGCCCCGCATCGATGAGTGCCTGCCGCAGCGGCGCACCCTGCATCCGCAGCAGCGCGTGATCGAGAATCTGCAACGCCATGACGCGCTTCATGTCCGACGTATCGCCGATCACCCAACTAAGCGAGAGAAAGGCATTCTCTGCGAGTGGCTCCTCCGCGCCGATGGGATAGAAATGATCCTTGCGGACGCACGCCGGGAATGCAGCCTGACGATCAATACGCGACGGCACGGGAATGCGGTCAAAATGCGAAAGGTAGGCACGGTCGAGATACGCCAGCTTCTCCTCGATGTCAAGATTACCATAGAGATAGATATAACTGTTTGACGGATGATAGTAGCGCGCATGGAACGCAAGGAACTGCTCCTGCGTCAGCGCGGGAATCGCCTCGGGATCGCCGCCCGACTCATAGCCGTACGTCGTATCGGGATAGAGTGCCGCCATGATGCGGCTGCCGAGGAGATCATCCGGCGCAGAGAGTGCCCCCTTCATCTCATTGTAGACCACCCCGCTGTACGTCAGCGGGGCATCTGCATTCTCCAACTCGTAATGCCACCCCTCCTGCATGAGCACCTGCGGATTCTCACGCATCGCCGGGTAAAACACAGCATCCAGATAGACATCCATCAGATTTTGAAAATCGCGGTCGTTGCGGCTTGCCACGGGATACATCGTCTTATCGGGGAACGTCATCGCATTGAGGAACGTATTGAGCGAACCCTTCACGAGCTCCACGAACGGCTCCTTCAGCGGATACTTACGCGAGCCGCAGAGCACGGAGTGCTCCACGATATGCGCCACCCCCGTATCATCGACGGGCGGCGTGCGGAAGCTGATCGAAAATACCTTGTTGTCGTCTGCCGTCTCCAAAAAAAACAGCTGAGCCCCCGTCTTCTCATGCACAAACGTGTATGCCGTCCCCTCTGCCTCTGCAATCCGCTCCGAGCGAAGCAGGCGAAAACCGTGAATCACATCATCTATTTTCATGAAATGTATCCTCCTTATCATTACGCCTGCCATTATACCATAGAGAGGGAGATTCTCAAAACAAAAGGGCTGCCGATACGACAGCCCAACGAGAGAAATATGAATAAATTCCCCTAAGGAATCGCTGATAAAATGAAGTCTGCCAGATTGGCGTAGATTTTTTGTCCGAACAAGGTGGAAAACCGGACGCATAGCAAAGGCTATGTGGAGGATTTTCCGCCGAAGTGCGGGCGAAAAAGATGCGTCAAGATGGTAGTGCTGAATTTATCAGTGCTTCCCTAAATCTCAAACCGGCGGAAATGCCTTCTCAGGATACATTTCCTGTGCATCGGCATCATAGCGTCCGATGCCGAGAAAGGCGCCGGCGGCGTAGACACGATAAAGCCCTGCCGCGAGAGGGCTTCGCTCCGTGGTCGAGAGCCCGCTGTAAAAAGCCTTGACGCGCTGCTGTGCCAGCTCGTAGCACGGGAGCGAGAGGGCACGGTCTGCCGCGCAGACGGCAGCCTCCCCCGCCTCCGCGAGTTCCTCCGGGGTATAGGCATCCGCGAGGGTGAACGCACCGACACGGCTGCGCAGGAGGAAGCGCATCGTCGCGGGCAGATGCAGCGCCGCACCGATGTCGGCGCAGAGGGAACGGATATAGGTTCCCTTGGAGCAGTCCACATCGATGCGGATACGCCGCCGCTCAGCATCAATGTGCAGGAGTTCCAATCGGTGAATGGTGACCGTGCGCGTCGGAATCTCCACCGTCCGTCCCTGCCGCACGAGATCCGCGGCGCGCTTCCCGCCGACCTTGATTGCCGAGTAGACGGGGGGACGCTGGGTGATGCACCCGCGAAAGTGCGCGAGTACCGCCTCGATCTCCTCCGCCGACGGCAAAACGGGGTGCTCTGCGCGCTCCGTTACCTCCCCGTAGACATCCCCCGTATCCGTCGCATAGCCAAAGGCAATCTCGGCACGATAGGACTTATCCGCCCCCTCAAGATACTCCACGAGTCGCGCAGCACGCCCAAGGGCAACAGGGAGAATCCCTGCCGCAGCAGGATCCAGCGTCCCCGCATGGCCGACGCGCTTCTGATGAAAGATGCGCCGCACGACATCGACGACATCGTGCGAGGACATCCCCGTCGGCTTCAATACATTGATGAATCCGTCCACGGTTTACGCGTTCAGCTCCTCCCCGATGGCATCGAGGATCGCCGTACGAGCCTCGGCAAAGGGCGCGTGGATCGTGCATCCCGCCGCACGGATGTGCCCGCCGCCATCAAATTTCTGTGCAATACGCGAGACGTTCGTCCCCTTTGAGCGCATGCTGATGCGGTAGGTATCCTTTTCCAGCCATTTCATAAAGAACACAACCTGTGTCCCCTCGATCACGCGCAGCTTGTCGAGCAGTCCCTCCGTCGTTGTGACCGTGCGTGCCCGCTCCTCGTCGATAAAGACGGCGGCAACCCTGCCGTCGAAGAACATCTCAAGGTTTCGGATCGCTTTGACCTGTGCCATGACCTCATCGTACGACTTCATCTCCATCGCCACAGAGATAATGTTCGGCTTCACACCGATCTCGATGAGATCCGCCGCCGCGCGCATCGTATGCGGCGTCGTATTGGAGAATCGGAAAAAGCCCGTATCCATCGCAATCCCCGTATAAAAGCAGATCGCCGCGTCGAGCGTCGGTGTAACGCCGAGCGTGCGTGTGATGTCGTAGGCGATCTCGCAGGTGGCGGCAGCATCAGGATCCAGATAGAGATAGTCCGCTTTCTCATCGTTCGTCACATGATGGTCGATGTTGAGCAGCCGCACGGCATCCACGGAGGGCACTGACTCCCCTGTGCGCCCGAGCTCGACATCGCAGACGACAAGGAGGTCGGCGGTGTACCGCTGTCCCTTGACGGGACGTTCGATCTGATCCACATCGGGGAGAACGTTAAAAATGCGCGGGATCTCATCGTCGATCAGCACGCGCACATCCTTACCCTCTGCACGCAGAACGTGCATGAGACCGAGCGTCGAGCCGATGGCATCCCCATCGGGGCGGATGTGTGAGGTGAGAATGACGGTCTGTGCATCACGGAGCATCTGCGCCGCATCGTCCATAGTGATCTTCATACGTCCTCCTTCTTCCCATTTGGCTGCTCCTCATGAATCTCGTTGAGCAGACGCTGGATGTGGTCGCTGTAATTCAGTGATGTATCGAGCGCAAAGCTGATCTCAGGCGTAAAACGCAGACGGATGCGCTTGCCGATCTCGCGCCGTACAAAGCCGAGCGAGCTATTTAGTCCGTTCAGTGTATCGCGCGCCTTCTTCTCATCCCCCATGACGCTGACGTAGATCTTCGCCTCGCGCAGATCCTCTGTACACGCAACGGAGGTGACCGTCACGAAGCCGATGCGGGGGTCTTTTAACTCATTGAAAATAATATCGCTGACTTCCTGTTTCATCAGCTCCTGAACCTTTTCTACGCGAACCTTGCTCAAGGTGCGCCTCCTCTCCGGTGATATGCAGGGAAAATCCATACAAAGACAGCCCGCTGTCCGCCATCATCGGCGGGCAGCAGACTGCCGGTTATTATTCTTCTTCGGCGTGCTCTTCTGCCTTTGCCGCAGCCGCAGCAGCCTGTTCCTCACGCTTCTGCTCTGCCGCCTTGTTCGCCTCGGCAATGGAGGTCTCGATCTCCTCCATCGTATACGCCTCGATGATATCGCCCTCGGCAAAGTCGCGGAAGTCGACAATCGAGATGCCGCACTCATAGCCGGCGGCGACCTCCTTCACCTCATCCTTGAAGCGGCGCAGGGAGTCGATCTCCCCGTCGAACAGCTCGACATTGTCGCGCAGGATACGGATCTTGGAGTTGCTCTTGATCTTGCCCTCGAGGACGTACGAACCAGCGACCAATGCCTTGGAAAAGCGCATGACCTGACGGATCTCGACCCGTCCCTGGATTACTTCCTTATACTTCGGCTTCAGCATGCCGCTCATCGCATCCTTGACATCGTTGAGTGCATCGTAGATGACGCGGTAGGTGCGGATGTCCACGTTCTCCGTATCAGCAAGGCGGCGTGCATTCGCATCGGGACGCACATTGAACGCGATGACGATTGCCTGTGATGCGGAGGCGAGCATGATGTCGGACTCGCTGACCGCACCGACGCCCGAATGCACGATGCTCACGCGCACTTCGTCGTTCTTGTTGAGACCGAGGAGGGCCGAGTTCAGTGCCTCGACCGAGCCCTGCACGTCCGCCTTGACAAGGATGTTGAGGTCCTTGATGTCGCCTTCCTGAATCTGCTGGAAGAGCGCATCGAGCGAAACGCTCTTCGATTTGATGAGGTCGCGGCGCTGGTTTCCAAGGCGTGCCTCGGCGATGGAGCGTGCCTGCTTCTCATCGACGGCGGCAAGGATGTCACCTGCCGAGGGCACATCGTTGAGACCGAGGATCTCGACCGGCATCGACGGCCCCGCCTTCTTGACGTTGTCGCCGCGGTCGTTGATCATCGCGCGGACATGTCCGTACGCCGTACCGACGACGATAGAGTCTCCGATGCGCAGCGTACCGCTCTGGACGAGCACCGTCGCCACGGAGCCGCGGCCCTTGTCGAGCTTTGCCTCGATGATGACGCCGCGCGCCTCGCGGTTCGGGTTTGCCTTCAGCTCCTCGACTTCAGCGACGAGCAGGATGTTTTCAAGCAGATCGTCAATGCCCGTGTGCTGCTTTGCCGAGACGGGCACCATGATGGTATCTCCGCCGTACTCCTCGGCGACGAGCCCGTACTCCATCAGCTCCTGCTTGACGCGCTCAGGATTTGCCCCGGGCTTATCGATCTTGTTGATGGCGATGATGATCGGCACATTCGCCGACTTCGCGTGGTCGATTGCCTCGACCGTCTGCGGCATCACGCCGTCATCCGCCGCGACCACGAGGATCGCAACGTCCGTGATCTGCGCACCGCGTGCACGCATTGCCGTGAACGCCTCATGTCCCGGCGTATCGAGGAAGACGATCTTCTTCCCCTTACAGACGACCTGATAGGCACCAATGTGCTGCGTGATGCCGCCCGCCTCATGCGTGCTGACCGAGGTATTGCGGATGGCGTCGAGCAGCGACGTCTTGCCGTGATCGACGTGCCCCATAACCGTAACGACGGGCGGACGCTCCTTCAACGTCTTTGGATCGTCCACGATCTCGGGGATCAGCGTCGGATCGATATCCGGCGGCAGTTCCTCGGTGGTGACACCGAACTCCCCTGCCACAAGCGTTGCCGTATCAAAGTCAATCTCCTGATTGATGCTCGCCATGACGCCCATGAGCATGAGCTTTTTGATGATGTCCGATGCGGTGTAGCTCATCTTGGATGCGAGATCCTTGACGGCAATCGTCTCCGGCAGTTTGATGTGCTTCGGCCGCGCGATCTCCACCTTTGCTGCGGGAGCAGGCGCTGCGGTGCCGCGTCCCCCCTTGCGCCCCTTACGTGCGCCGCTGCGGCTGCGGTCGTTCTGACGCAGATCGCTGCGCTCCTCACGATCGCGTCGCGCGCCGCCACGCCCGCCGCGTCCGCGATCCGCGCCTGCACCGCCTTCATTGCTGCGACCGCCGCCGCGTCTGCGGCTCTCACCGCGTCCCTCCGTCGGCGGCATCGCAGGCATTGCCGGTGCTGCCGCCGGGCGTGCCCCACCGGGGCGCCCTGCCGGACGGGAGCTGCGACTCGCAGAGCCGCCTGCTGCCCCTGAACTGCTCCGACGCTGCGGCGTCTCGGCCGCAGTCTTGGCAGGGGCCTGCCGAACGATGACGATGCCGGGTGCCTTCGTGCGCGCACGAAGAACAGGGCGTTCCTTCTCCTCAGCGGGCGCACTCGGAGCCTTTACCTCCGGCTGTTCTGCCGGCTTTTCCGCGTCGTCAGCCTTCTCAGCAGGCTTCTTGGGCGCAGTCGTCTTCGGTGCCGCAGGTTTCGCTGCTGCCTTGCTCGGCAGCGCCTCCTTGCGCACGGGCTTCGCCGTACGTCCGAGCTCCGCCTTGACGGCTGCGCGCTCCTCCTCACCGACGGCACTGAACATATTTTTTACTTTGTAGTTCTTGCTCTTCAGGATGTCAATAATGGTACCTTTGTCCGTCTTAAATTCCTTCGCCAAATCGGTGATTCTGTATTTCGCTTCTGACATCAATCCACCCCCGTCGGTATATCATGCAAGCAGGCGGCGAGCCTCTTTGCAAATCCTCTATCTATCAGCAGTGCAACAGCACGGTATTCCTTGCCAAGACAGTGTCCCAGCTGCTGCATCGTCAGCAGTTCCGCCGCCGGCACGTCCATCTGTGCCGCCATGCGGGTAAATTTATCCTTCGTCTCCTCTGACGCATCCCGTGCGAGCAGAAGATAGGTGCCGCGCTTCTTCCGCAGCATCTCCTCCGCCATGAATGCTCCCGAGACAATGCGCCGCGCGCGTGCCGCCATACTGAGGAGATTCTGTACGCGCGTTTCAGTCGCTGCGTCCATGAGCACACTCCTCTCCGGAGACCGCCGCCTCCGCCGCATCGTAGACGGCAGGTGCAACGCGGCCTTTCAGTGACCACGAAAGGCCACCATGCCGCCGTGCCTCCTGCACACAGGTGACAGAGCGGCAGAGATATGCCCCGCGTCCCGGGCTCTTTCCGGTCGGATCAATACCGACGGTTCCATCCGCGTGACGCACAACACGCAGCAGTTCGTCCTTGGGATGCAGCGTTCGACAGCCGACACACAGCCGCTCGGGCTGTTTCGCCCGCCCCATTTAGGCCTCCTCGGTTGCCGCTTGGTCTTCGGACGGCGCATCCGTAGGCGCACCATCGGCCTGCTCTGCTTCCCGTGCCTGCGTCTCACTCTTGATGTCGATCTTCCATCCCGTGAGCTTCGCGGCAAGACGGGCATTCTGCCCCTCCTTGCCGATGGCAAGTGAGAGCTGGTAGTCGGGCACCACGACGCGGGAGATTTTTTCCGCCTCGTTCACCGCGACCGAGATCACCTTGGCGGGATTCAGCGAGTTGGCGATATAGGTCGCGGGATCGTCACTCCATTTGACAATGTCGATCTTCTCCCCCGCCAGTTCATCGACAACCGCCTGGACGCGCATATAGTGCGGGCCCACGCAGGCGCCGATGGGGTCGACGCGCTCCTCGGACGACCAGACCGCCACCTTGGAGCGGCTGCCCGCCTCACGTGCGATGGAGCGAATCTCGACGACCCCCTCCTGAATCTCCGGCACCTGCAGTTCAAAGAGCTTTTTGAGCAGTCCCGGATGCGTCCGCGAGAGCATGATCTGCGGGCCGCGGCTCGTGCGCTTGACCTCGATGATGTAGGCGCGCACCGTGTCGCCGTAGTTGTACGTCTCATTCGGCAGCTGCTCTGTCGCCATGAGCACTGCCTCGGCGCGCCCGATGTCCACGAACACATTATGCCCCTCGACGCGCTGGACGATCCCCGTGACGATCTCCGAGGAGCGGTTCATGTACTCCTCGTAGACGATGCCACGCTCTGCCTCACGCAGTCGCTGCATGACGACCTGCTTCGCCGTCTGTGCGGCAATACGTCCGAAGTTTGCCGGCGTCATCTCGATCTCGACCACGTCGCCGACCACATAGTCCGGATTGATGGCTCTGGCCTGTGCAAGCCCAATCTCCGTGACATCGCTCTCCACCTCATCCACCACCATCTTGATGGCGAAAACATGGAATGCGCCCGTCTCACGTGACAGGGAAATGCGGACATTCTGCGCCGCACCGAAGTTACGGCGATACGCCGAGATCAGTGCCGCCTCGATCGTCTTAAAGAGGAGCTCTTCGTCAATGCCCTTCTCGTACGCCAGCTCCTTCAGCGTCTGCAAAAACTCCTTGCCGCTGTCCTTCTCCTTGGTATTTTTTCTTGCCAACCCCAAAGCCTCCTAAAAATCGATATGCAGGCGCACCTGTGAGACCTGCTTCAGGGGAATCCGTATCCCGTCGTCCAGTGTCAACGTCTCACCGTCATAACCCGCGAGCGTCCCTGTCCACTGTTTCTTCCCCTCAAACGGAGCATAGAGCGTCACATCGACGACGCGTCCATGCTCACGCACAAAGTCGCGTTCCTTGCGCAGGACACGGTCAAGCCCCGGCGACGAAACCTCCAGAATGTAGGCGTCTGGAATAACGTCCTCCCGATCGAGAATCTCCTCCAGCCGCTCACTGAGCCTCTGGCAGTCGTCGATGTCGATGCCGCCTGCCTTGTCGATGTAGACGCGCAGATAGTAGTCACGCTCCTTCACGTACTCGACATCCACCAGCTCGATGGCGGGCGAATCCGTCAGCAGTCCGCGCACCATCTCCTCGACGCGCTCCTCGATCTTCGCGCTCATGCTCTCCCTCTTCTCATACGTAATGAAAGAGTGGGCTTCCACCCACTCTTTCCGAAACTTAAATGAATTTCTTGCAGTATAGCATAGGATAGGACTTTTGTAAAGCACTCACAGTGATTTTCGTTAATGGACCATACGGCTGAGACTCGACTGTGAGAACAGCATGATCAGCAGGATACCGATGACGAGAGAATAAATCCACCCGCTCACCTCAATCGAGGCGACCTTCACCTTTGCGCAAAGCAGTTCCTTCCACGCACGGAAAATAATATCCCCTGCCAGTGCACCGCCCTGCGGAAGCAGCTGATCGGTTACATACAGCAAAACACTTCCCGCACACAGATTGATTACTCCAACAAAGAAAAACATTGCCCCCAAGTCGATCGAGATTGCCGCTCCCGCCATTGCACCAAGGAGTGTCTTCTTCAGTTCTGAAATCGCACTCTGATATCGAATAAATGCAATGACAGCAAAAATGAGCAGAGAGTGCCCCATTGCCGCTGCCAAAACATAATTTTTCTTTTTCAGAAGTGCATGAGCAGAAGCTGCACCGACAAAGATAAGGGCAAGCATCAGACCTTTGCTGATATCCATGATGGACACGTCAATCATTTTCCCGAGGGAAATCCACGGCATAAACACAGAAACCACAATGGCACCGACGCTGATGTAAGAAGTAACAACCAGGTTTTCACGCAGCTTCGTGATCTTCTTCGTGTTCTCCTCAGCCTCTGCCGTCTGCACAGGCTGCTGCACATCTTCTGCATCCGCCATTTTCACAGGGTTTTCCGCTGCATCCGACAGCTGCTCTTGGGACGCGCCGCAGTGTGGGCAGAACTTGACATTCTCATCAATGGAAGCTCCGCATTTTTCACATAATTTCATTGGATCCACCTTTCTATCTCCCGTACAGCCGCCGTACGATCCACGACATCACGCGGCTCGGACCGATGAGACGGAGGATCGTTCCTGCGATCAGGACGGCCACGAGAATCATGGCAATCGCGGGCAGTGCGACAAAGAGGAACGCCGCAAGGAGTGCCGCAAACACCGCCGCCCATACAATGCTCGAAAACAGCGAACGGCGCGGTATCCCTGTCCCGATGCGGATATAGCGCACAGAACCACGCCCGCCGCCATAGGCAGAGCCGTGCCGTGCCTCATCCTGCGGCTCTGCGCCGCTCTCATCCACCGTCACGCCGCGATAAGCGGCATTCTCCTCCGGACTCATCGGCCGGATACGCGGATCCTGTTCCATGGGGTCTCCTCCCTTCACGACTCTTTTTTCTCATCCACCTTGCGCATCGCCGCACCGCACAACATCGTCACGAACCCCTCCTCGCTCAGATAGCGCGGGTCGAACGGAACGCAGCCGAGCGTCTCCCGCATACGGCGATACGCGGCATTGACACTCCGCTTATTCGAACCGAGCACATGATACAGCTCCGTGAGCGACGTGAGATCGATGCCATTGATCTCGGCAAAGAGAAAAATCGCTGCCGTCAGCATCTCCGCCGTCTGCGCCCGCTTCAGATCAAACTGCGCATAGTCAAAGAACATCGTCCCGAGCAAATCCCGCGCATGGTGGCTGAATCCGAGTGCCTCCGATACGACAGCGAGTGCACTGAACTCCTCCGCACACGTACGCTGCGAGAGCGTCCATTTCGGACGCCTCGGCGGCAGCGCATGCTGCGGCAGGACGTTCAGCCGTGCACGCGACGCGAGCATGTGAATCGTATGACGCACAAGTGCCGCCTCGCGTGCGAGAAAATCATCCATATCTGCCTTGGGCGACTGATAGAGAAAGAGCTCATACTCCTGCTGAATCGTATCCTTGATACGCCGCTGCAGCGGTCGGCTCGCGGGCACGGCCGTGATATAGTTGAGCATCATCATGCCCTCATCACAGATGTGCCCAAACAGAATGTTCTTCTCAAGCGTTCCCGGGATGTCAGGCCGCGGCAGAACGACCTCCTCCTCACGCAGAAGATCGCTGCAGACGATGTGATCCTCATACGTCTCCTCCACCGTCAGCACAGCGAACCGTGCCGCGAGGAGATCGCGCAGGATCTCGCGTTCATCCTGCCGCAGCGTCTTATCCTCCTTCGCACAGAAGTGCTCGATCGGTGTCTCATCCGTACTGATCAGATGGTAATCAAAGAAGAAATAGTCCCAGAACCGCAGCCAGAACGCCTCTTTTTCCTCGTCAGAAGACTGCTCGTAGGCACTCGCGTCGTAGAGATTGCCCGTATAGATCATCGCCGCGCGCCCGATCTCCCGCTGGTACATGGGGCGACGGAAATACTCGCCGATCTCGTGGAGGAGCTCGTTGAGCTGCAGATTCAGCTCCTCCATCTCGATGCGCTCATCCTCCTCGATATCCTCAAGGGTCAGCCCTTCGATCTCCTCCCACTCCACACGCTCCGGCAGGCGAAAACGCCCCGTAAGGTAGAACATCTCCAGATCAGCATCCAGCTCACCGAAATCGATCTCATACTTCCCCGTCTCATCCAGATACGTGAGGAAGTCATTCATGCGTTTAAAATAGTCCTCCGCATGGCGTTTCAGCGGACGACGATCGATATGCGCGTCGGCAAAGCGGAAAAAGAGCGCAAGGTAGTCGATATGGATCAAAAGCCGTGCGAGCGAATCATCGCGCCGCATGATGACCGTGAGAAAGTCCTCGATGCAGTACCAGTCTGTACACAGCCCCTCAGCACTCTCGCCCCGCCACGCCGCCTCACGCAGATACCGCTCCGTCAGTGTGCGCGGAACAAAAATCTGTGCGCGTCCATGCGCCAAGTAAAAGCGCTTGACCAACGCGTAGACATTTTCCATGAACCCTCCCGATGCCATGCGCCCTCAATACAAATTTCAATTCCTTTTATCCTAACAAAAGTAGGAAACGATGTCAATGCACAGTGAGGCGGCCGCAGCAAACGCTGCAACCGCCTCACTGAAATAGATCAGGTAAACAGATCCTTGAACTTCTCCGTAAAGCTCTTCTGCTCCGGATTCACCGCATCGCCGCTCAGCTCCGCGAACTCCTTGAGGAGCTCCTTCTGCTTCGCTGAGAGCTTCTGCGGCGTTGTGACCTTGACGCGGACATGCTCGTCACCGCGTCCTGTGCCGCGCAGGCTGGGGATTCCCTTGCCCTTGACGCGCAGCACCGTCCCCGTCTGGATCCCCGCCGGGATCTTAAGATCGACCGCACCGTCGAGCGTCGGCACCTGTACGGTATCGCCGAGCGATGCCTGCACGAACGTGATCGGGATCTCGATGATAACATCGTTGCCGCGCCGCTGGAACAGCTTGTGCGGCCGGATGAAGATGTAGACGTAGAGGTCGCCGTTTGCACCGCCGCGTACGCCCGCCTCGCCGCCGCCCGTCACACGGACGCGCTGGCCGTCGTCCACGCCGCGCGGAATGTTGACCTTGATCGTCTTCGTCACGCGCTTGCGGCCCGTGCCATGACAGTCAGGACACGGCGTCTTGATGATCTTGCCCGTGCCGTGGCACTGGCTGCACGTATGTGCACTCATCATATTGCCGAACATCGTCCGCTGCATGACCTGTTCCTGTCCCGTGCCGTGGCACGTCGGGCAGGTCTCCGCCTCCGAACCCTTTGCCGCACCGGAGCCGCCGCAGGTCGGGCAGTTCTCCTCACGCGGAATGGAGAGCTCGACCTCCTTGCCGAATGCCGCTTCCTCAAACGAAATCTCCAGATCGTAACGCAGATCAGCCCCGCGTTCGGGGCCCTGTCTGCGTGCACGGCGACCACCGCCGCCCATGCCGAACATATCGAAGATATCGTTCATATCGAAGCCTTCAAATCCGCCGCCGAAGGGGTTCCCCCCTCCGGCCCCCGCACCGCCGCGGCGCGGGTCAAAGGCATCGTGACCGAACTGGTCATACGTCGCCTTCTTCTTCGGATCCTTCAGCACATCGTACGCCTCGTTGACCTCCTTGAATTTCTCCTCAGCGGTCTTCGGGTCGTCACGGTTGAGGTCGGGGTGATACTTGCGCGCGAGTTTCTTGTATGCTTTTTTGATCTCGTCGTCCGAGGCCCCTTTTTTGAGCCCAAGGACTTCGTAGTAATCGCGTTTCTCGCTCACGATACCACCTTACTTCTTATCATCCTTGACTTCGGTGAACTCCGCATCGACGACATTGTCGTCCTGCGATGCTCCCTGCGCACCTGCGCCGGCATTTGCCTCCGCGCCCGGTGCCGCACCGGTGGCACCCGCCGCCTGCTGTGCCTGCTGATAGGCGGCTGCAGAAAGCTCATAGAGCGGCTGGCGGACTTCCTCCGTCGCGGACTTGATTGCCTCGATGTCAGAGCCCTTGAGTGCCTCTTTCAGCTTATCAATGCCTGCCTGTACCTTGGAGACGAGCGCCTTGTCCGCATTCTCGCCGAGATCCTTGATCGCCTTCTCCGCCTGATAGACGAGAGAGTCGCCCGTGTTGCGCGCATCGACGGCTTCCTTCTGCGCCTTATCCTCGGCAGCGTGTGCCTCGGCTTCCTTGACCATGCGGTCGATGTCCTCTTTGCTCATGCCGCTGTCGGACTGAATCGTGATCTTCTGCTCCTTGCCCGTGCCGAGATCCTTTGC
>ERZ773212.74-NODE-74-length-54737-cov-7.236513_pt1 | contig 54737 bp, 53 predicted proteins | sample MGYA00581005_ERZ773212 | MGnify/ENA primary metagenome ERZ773212 (study PRJEB29015, sample SAMEA2738154) | human oral metagenome | biome: human oral; feature: human-associated habitat; material: saliva | place: China | collected 2196 ... | reverse complement strand
AGTTCAGCAAAGTACTTGATCGTGCGAACCATCTGGCTCGTGTAGCTGTTCTCGTTGTCGTACCAGGAGACGACCTGGACGAGCGTGTTGCCGTCGCCCGTGTCGCTGACCATCGTCTGCGTTGCATCGAAGATCGAGCCATAGGTCGTGCCAATGATGTCGCTGGAGACGATCTCGTCCGTGTTGTAGCCGAACGACTCCGTCGCCTCCTTCTTCATCTGCTCGTTGACCTGATCGACCGTGACCTTGCCCTCGACCACTGCGTAGAGGAGCGTCGTCGAGCCCGTCGGGGTCGGAACGCGCTGTGCCGAGCCGATGAGCTTGCCGTTGAGCTCGGGGATGACAAGGCCGATTGCCTTTGCTGCGCCCGTCGAGTTCGGGACGATGTTGACTGCTGCTGCACGGCTGCGGCGCAGGTCACCCTTGCGCTGCGGGCCATCAAGCGGCATCTGGTCGCCCGTGTAGGCATGGATTGTCGTCATGATGCCGCTCTTGATCGGAGCGAGATCATTCAGTGCCTTTGCCATCGGTGCAAGGCAGTTCGTCGTGCAGGATGCCGCCGAGATGACCTTGTCCGCCTTCGTCAGCGTCTTGTGGTTGACGTTGAAGACGATCGTCGGGAGATCATTGCCCGCAGGAGCGGAGATGACGACCTTCTTTGCGCCGGCCTTGATATGCGCCTCGGCCTTTGCCTTTGCCGTGTAGAAGCCCGTGCACTCGAGCACGACATCGACATCATGCTTGCCCCAGGGGATCTGCGTTGCATCCGCCTGTGCGTAGATGTTGATCTTCTTGCCGTTGACCGTGATGGAGTCCTCACCGGCCTCGACGGAATCTGCATACTTATAGCGACCCTGCGTGGAGTCATACTTCAGGAGATGGGCGAGCATCTTCGGGCTCGTCAGATCGTTGATTGCGACGACTTCATAGCCGGGCGCATCGAACATCTGACGGAAGGCGAGACGACCGATACGACCGAATCCATTGATAGCAACTTTTACTGCCATTGAAATACCCCCTGTGCGTTCCCTAAACATCATGCGCTGCAGGGCATTCCTGCCGCGCTCTCATTACGCTTTATATTATAAACCATTCCCAATAAAAGTCAAACTGTTTATCCTCCTATCGGCACTCATTTTCATGATTTCTTGACGGAAAATGCTTGCAAAGCCTCGTGAATTTTCGCTAAAATATGACTGTCTTGGGCTTGCTTCTTGGACAGGTCAGCAAGGCGAACGCTTGTGGCGGCAGAGTCATAGCTCTTCATTCCGTCCCCTATTTTAGCCTCCCCCGTCGCGACGGGGGGCGGTCAACGACAACCAATCACACTTCGCTGTCGCTCGTGTTCTTGGGTCGTTTTCGCATACGACCTGTTTCCCAATCAGCTACGCCCTTGGGGCTTGCTTCTTGGACAGGTCAGCAGGGCGACCACTTGCGGCGACGAGGTCACATCCGTTATACGAAAAGAGGCACACAATGAACACAAATATTCTCGCCATGGAAACTATCGCCCTCGACGACAGCGAGCGCGCCCTCGTCATCATCGACCAAACGAAGCTCCCGAACTGTGCCGAGTACCTCCATCTCAAAACACAGGGCGAAATCTGGACGGCCATCCGTGAACTTCAGGTGCGCGGTGCACCTGCCATCGGCGACGCCGCTGCGATCGGCATCTACCTCGCCGCACTTGAGATCGACACCGACGACTACAGCGAATTTGCGCGCCGCTTTCATGCGGCGGCCGACTACCTGAACTCCTCTCGCCCCACTGCCGTCAATCTCTCATGGGCGCTGAACCGCATGGAGCGCATCGTCAAGGCCAACGCGGGGAAGTCCATCTCTGAAATCCGCAGCCTCCTTCGCGATGAAGCTCTCCGCATCAAACAGGAGGACATCGACATCTGCACAAAAATAGGCGAGCACGCGCTCACCCTCGTAAAGCCCGGCGACGGACTCCTCACCCACTGCAACGCAGGCCAGCTCGCCACCGCCAAGTACGGCACGGCCACCGCCGTCATGTACCTTGGACACGAAAAAGACTACAACTTCCGCATCTTTGCCGACGAGACACGCCCCCTGCTCCAGGGTGCGCGCCTCACCGCGTATGAACTCAGCGCGGCCGGCATGGACGTCACCCTCATCTGTGACAACATGGCATCCACCGTCATGAAAAACGGCTGGATCGACGCCGTCTTCGTCGGCTGCGACCGCGTTGCCGCCAATGGAGACGCCGCGAACAAAATCGGCACCTCCGGCGTCGCCATCCTCGCCAAACACTACGGCATCCCCTTCTACGTCTGCGCCCCCAGTTCCACCATCGACCTCGCCACCCCCACGGGCAGGGACATCCAGATCGAACAGCGTCCCCCCGAGGAAGTCACCGACATGTGGTACAAAGAGCGCATGGCACCAGCGGGAATAAACGTCTATAACCCCGCCTTCGATGTGACAGACCACGAACTCATCACGGCGATCATTACGGAGAACGGGATTTGGAATGCCTATGAGAATCTTAATAAGTAGCCAAAACAGTATTTTAGTTCATCGTGTCATAGTGCCGCGACTTGGAGTTTTAACCCAAGCGGCTGCATGAGTTTGAGCAAGGTGTCGATTTTGGGTGTAGTTTTGAAGGATTCAATACGTGCGACGGAGGACTGCGGCAAGCCGCAGCGCTGCGCAAGTGTTCTCTGACTGATGCCGAGGGCGGTGCGCCGCTCGATCATCGAAGAAACAATGGCTGCGATCTCTTCAATCTCTTCCATGCTTCGACGGCTTTCTGTGTCAATAGATTTTACATGCTTCTTGTATTCTTCCCATGTTTTCATTTGCCTCTCTCCTTTTGCTGACAAAGGTAATCGTTTCGCGCTTCTTTCGCTCGAGCGAGCTCGCGCGGTGGTGTCTTCATACTTTTCTTTCGAAAGTGATGCAGAAGGACATACTGACCATCTGCGTAATAAAAGTAGAAGATGCGGTTGTTCCCGGGGCGAAGCTCCCATATATCATCTTCCAGATATTTTGTAATCTTGCTCGGCAATCTCGTTCCGTTGCGTGCCAAAAGATCGATATAAAAGATGATCTGTTCATATTGAATGCGCGCATCTTTGTTCGTCCTGCTTTTTTCACGTAACTCCTCGAGAAAATTCCACACCTCGGATGTCCCGTTTCTTTTCTCGTAGAACTCAACCCGATACATATCTTCTCCCTCTTAAAAGATATCTTTGATGATAGCACAGATGCTATCATCATGCAAGGAGAACTCTATGGAATCACTGATAACGGGCAATATACTTCTCCTTGACTTCCCGATAAATATTCCATGCAGAATGTGCATCATACGTGTGCGCGGATAGATTTCGTTACTCCATACATAAACTTCTGCTCCATACAAACAAAGGCACACGGGACATGTGCTATACGGAGGTCGCGGATAAAATACTACCCCTCCTCCAGTACTCCCGCACGAAGAGAAAGCCCAATCAACAGACAATACTCGGTCAAGATGGACAGCTGATTGATATTCGTATCGGTCAGCCCTTCGAAATGAACCCCGAGAAAGACAAGGATCCCCATAAGCGCACAGGAAAACGCAGCTGTATAGCGCTCCTTTTTGTACTGCCGCCACAAACGCAGGAAAATATAGCCATGCAGAACGAAGTAGGCAGCCAGGCCGAGAACGCCCCCCTCAGAGAGATGCTTGAGGATATTGTTATGCGGATGCCCATGTCCGAGCTCGGGATGCCCAACGGGTGGGCGCTCCTTTGCTGCCGGCGGGATATAAACAGTGTTATAATACCATCCATACTCATCCATACCGACACCTGCCACAGGATGCTCCTCCCACATAGAGACAGCCGCATGCCACATATAGGTACGTTCCAGATTACTCTGCATCTGCGGATCTGTGATCGTCGCAAGACGCTGACTATAGCTATGAGAAAGCAGGAGCCCGCCGACGATACAAATAAGGCCGACCAGTCCTCCTAAGAGTAGCTGCCGACGAAACCTCCGTTCAACGATAACATAGGCAATCATGACGAGGACGAACGCGATCCAGGCCCCACGCGTCTGTGTCAAAATCAAAATCACAAGCGAAAACAAAGCCATGCCTAGAAGAAAAATCCGCTCGCGTGAGTGAAAATAAGCTTTTCGTGAAAAGAAAAACAACACTGGTATCGCCATCAACATATGCGATCCTAAAAAAGTAGGACTGTGAACCAGCCCCATCGGACGCCAACTAACGCTTTCATGCGCTGCCATCTGCCACAGAGCAGTGAGGTCATTGATGCAGACCGAGATGGCAAACACGAGGACAAGGAGCCGCACCTGCTCCTTCGTCTGCACATAGAGAAGAACGAAAAAGAGAGGCAAGAAGCGATATGATGTACCAAAAACAGCATGGATGGACATCATCTGCTCTCTGGCTCCAATCGCACAAATTAGCCATACGCCGAGATAGATCAGCACGGCTTTTGCCAAGCCCGAATCAATCAGAGGGAACTGTCTGCGGGACAGCGCCCCGATCATGACAAGCAATCCGCCAAGGGCAATCGCCGTCACCATTGCTCCGGTCGATACATTTGTCACAAATGCCATGAACAGGAGAATGCGGAACATCCATGTATGCTCTGTTTCTACTGCCACTGCCCGACTCCCCTTCCACGAATGCCCCTATGCCCTATGTATACTATGAAATATACATACAAAACAGGAGTGTTTCTCGTTGTATGGGAAACACTCCTATCGTACATTACGCTTTCAAGTTTTCTTTATACCACTGGATCGCCTCAGTGATGCCCCGTGAGAAATCATACTCCGGTGCATAGCCGAGGTTCTTTTTTATCTTCGAGATGTCCGCACCGCTGTGCCTGATGTCACCCTTGCGCTCGGGGCCAAAGACAGGCTTTAGATCTTTGCCAAAGAGTTTGCTGAGCACCGCATACATCTCATTGAGACTCGACCGTTTTCCCGCAGCAACGTTGTACGCCTCCCCTGCCGCCTCATGTGATGCAGCACACGCGAGGAGATTCGCCTGCACGACGTCCTCCACATAGACGAAGTCGCGCGACTGTTCACCATCGCCGTTGATCGTCGGCGGCTCATCGCGCAGAAGGCACTCGATGAACTTTGGAATGACCGCTGCGTATGCTCCGTTCGGATCCTGCCGCCGCCCATAGACGTTGAAGTAGCGCATCCCATAGCAGTCGAGCCCATAATTCAGCGTATACTGATACGCATACTCCTCATCGACAAATTTCGTCACTGCATACGTCGAGAGCCGCCGCCCGACGATCTCCTCCCGCTTTGGCATCGTCTCATCGTCGCCGTAGACGGCCGCGCTCGAAGCATAGGTCATCTTCTTCACGCCATGCTTTGCCGCCGCCTCCATCACGTTCACCGTGCCGATGATATTCGTCATCGTATAGCTGACCGGCTGCTCGATGCTCTCCGGGACGCTCACCTCTGCCGCCTGGTGCAGCACATAGTCAACGCCCTCGCACGCACGATCGCACGTTGCGGCATCGCGGATATCCCCCTTGATAAATTCAAACTTCGGGTTGTCACGAAATCCTGCGATATTCTTCTCGTATCCCGTCAGCAGATTATCCAGCACGCGCACCCTGTGCCCCATCGAGAGGATCGCCTCTGCCAGATTCGAGCCGATAAAGCCTGCCCCGCCAGTGACGAGGAATAAACTGTTCTCCGGAAAATTGATTGTACGGTAATTCATGATATCCCCCTGCCCTATACGGGCACACAGTAAAAAGGACTTTTCACACCACCAAGTACGACAAAACTAACGTAATTATATCACAGGGGCTAGTTAGGGACAATCATCTTTCAATATTCGATGCACATGATCGCCCCATCATGTCTCGCCGTGCTCTTTCGTCTTCTCACGAATTTCTTGAACCAATACATGCACCGTCGTCGCAGAACACATGTCCTAGGGCTGCTTTTTTCCATTGCTCTTATGCTATTTCATTTTTATGAGCAGTATTCTACCCAAACAGGATAAGTCCTTATGAGCATCATCGCGAAAACGCCAAAAGACTCTTCAAGTTCCCATTTGGTGACTAGTGTAATGCCGTTTAAACTCTTTACTGGGAAGTTATGAGCTTTATTCCTACAACATCATAGCTCATGTTGTAGGTCACTAATATGTTCATCAATATTCTCTTTCGTCACATATACACCAAATCCCAATTTTCCTCTATCTCCATGAAAAACTCGATCGATTATCATATCGCCCACCAAGGGACGATAGTGTGATGTTTCATAGTAGTTATAGTTGTTCGTTGTAATTTCATTCTTCCCACTAAAATCATAATAACTCGTGATATCGGCCAACTGCTTCTTAAACATATTAAAATCATCAACACCGGAGTCCAAATATGTCACATAATGTATAGGATTGATAAAGACAATCAGATCAACCCCATGCTCATCACACAGCTCTTTGATCTCCCTGATCTCATGTAAACATTCCTCCATGCGATATCCATCTACATGAGCAGGGCGAGAAAACTTTTCGCTATGAATATGCCCCTGAGTATCATCCTCTATCTCCTCATCTGCCCATGGATGAAAAACACAGCCAGTGCCATATATGTCATAAATATTTTTATAGTCAGCAAAATCATGTCTTCCAGGCAAGCGGAGCAGGTACCCTACATAGCTTCTAAGATTATACTCCTGATAATACAACATTTGACGATCCATTTCATGAGGGTGTGGATCCATTCGAAAGGAAAAGTCATCAAGCCCTATAACAATTTGTCGTGGTGTATAGCCAAACGAAAAGAGCCATTTGATATCATCAAGCCACTCCTTTGGAACACCATTCGCGTATGTCATATTATAATATTTCATTCCATTATTAATCTTTTCGACATGAATATTCCCTACACGCGATGAGCCAAACAAAAACGCATCATAGTCAGGATGTTTTTCGAGCAAATACCGCATCTTGACAAAATGTTGTGCAACTTCTGCGCGAGGAACTTGGTAATTTCCCCAAAAGACTCCATAGATATCAAAGAATAAATTATACCCCATAAGCCCCAATAAAATAAAAGTACTCAGTACGAGAAACTTGTGGACAAACGATTTCATGAACAAAGGCTCCTTAAAATTGAAAATACAGAAGCTCCGAGAACCAGCTAGATGCAAAGCCGAATATATAATCATGAACAATACAGTGATAAGTCAAAAGAGATTTTGTTTAAAATGTTTCAATAGGGCCTGAGGATTTGGCATTGTTATAATCAGTATGGTAAGCCCAAACAAAATCAACAGAGGTTTATCGGCGAAAAAGGATATGTAAAAGGAGCAAATTGAGCCGAACAAAGAGGAAGATAACGAGCATCCCACCATCCATAAAAAGAACGATGCTGCTACAATCCATGATATTGCTGCCTGCTTGCCAACATAGCGGGCAAAAGTGAAAAAGCCAATAAATAAATGTTATTAGCAAAAAGAGAAATATAAACTCATATGAATTAAAAGCATCTGGTTCAACCCCCCCTTTTATCTGAACAGACCTATTCGGTTTCCATTCGAACAGCTTCCAATGCCTGTTCTATCACCTGATCCATGTTGTAATAGCGGTAGGTTCCAAGACGTCCGCCCAAGATCAAACGAGGACACGCCTCCTCTGCACGCTTTCGATACTCTTCGTAACGACGCATATTTCCTTCATCATTGACAGGATAATACGGTTCGCGCCCCTCTGCCCAATCCTCCGGATATTCACGCGTAATAATTGTGTATGATGCATCCACCGGCGAAAAATGCTTATGTTCTATAATACGCGTATACAGAGTCTCTGCATCCGTATAATTGACAACAGCGACACCCTGATAGTTCTCTACAGAGAGCCGCTCATTTTCAAAGCGGAGGCTGCGATATTCCAAACCACCATAACAGGTGTCAAAATACTGATCAATACGTCCTGTAAAAACGACTTTCGATGCCAGTCTTTCGAGTTCATCTCGATCATGAAAGAAATCTACATTCACACGCACATCGATGCCCTCAAGCATACGCCCAACAAGAGCAGTATAGCCCTCACTCGGAATCCCCTGAAACGTGTCATTAAAATAATTGTTGTCAAAGGTTAGGCGAACAGGAAGCCGCTTGATGATAAACGCTGGAAGATCTTCTGCTTTACGTCCCCACTGCTTCTCTGTATATCCACGAATCAATTTCTCGTAGATATCACGCCCCACGAGCTTACACGCCTGTTCCGCAAGATTCTTCGGCTCAACATCTGCAAACTCAGCCCGCTGCTCTGCAAGTTTCTCCATAGCCTCTTGTGGAGTTCGTACTTTCCACAGAGCATAAAACGTATTCATATTAAACGGCAGAGAGTAAAGTTCCCCCCGATAGTTCGCAACAGGAGAGTTGACAAAGGGCTTCATAAAGACAAATTGATTGACATAATCCCAGATAGACTTTTGATTCGTATGAAAGATATGCGCCCCATAGGCGTGAACCTCAATACCATCCATATTTTCTGTATAGACATTACCACCAATATGGCTGCGCTTTTCAACAACAAGAACACGTTTCCCACGCTCTTTCATCTCATGCGCAAAAACAGCACCAAAGAGACCTGCACCGACAACCAGATAATCGTATTGCGGCATTAGAATACACCTCTCTACTTCGCTTAATCTTATTTATTTCGTTATCGAATGAAAGACAATCAGTTTGCTCCCAACGTAGTTTGCCAATATCACTAAGAAATTCGCCACACACTTTACAGTTAAATCGTCTCCATGCAACAACTCAATTCCTATATACATCACGCCCATATCCAAAATCCCTGTGAAAACACGGCACCCAAAAAAGGATACTGCCTCACGTATGACTGACAATATCGTATGTGCTGAAGTTTCAAAGACCCAGCACCGTTGTGTCAAATAAGCAAACAGGACGGCAAAAAACCACGCAAAAGCATTGCTAATTGGCATTGAAATATCAAAAACACGAGTACATAGACTATAGACCGCAATATTCACAACCGTTGTAAGGACACCAAAGAGTGCATAGAGGAATAATTGTCGCCGACTCAGCGATAGGCTCTTTAACGCACTCATCGGAGCTTCCTATTAATCTCACGAAAATCAGATAATGCTTTTTTTCCGATCTGGAAAATACGTTTCATATTGATGGAATTAACCCCACCTTGACGTGGACGGAAAGTAATCGGCATATACTTAACAGCACATTTTCTTCGCGCATAGATAACGGATAGAATAACATTCGATAGATTGTAATCCTTGGGGATAATATCAATATATCGTCGCAGTGTATCCGCTTTCATCAGACGATACGGCGTATTGGCATCTGTAACGAATACACCAAAACAGAGGTAAACAACATATTTCAATACCTTCGTGACAAAGATACGGGAAAGGCCATCTTCTCTTCCCTTTCGCCACCCGATCACCATATCAAACGATTCACGCGCATCCCAAAATGGCGCAAACTCACTCGGCAGGGTTTGTCCGTCGGAATCCGTCTGAAATACATAGTCTGCACCTTGGTCGAGCGCATAACGATAGCCGTACAGAACAGTTGCACCATGTCCGCTGTTAGGCTTTTGTAACGGAGTAAAAAACGGCTTGTCTTTTGTGCATTCTAACATAATTTCATAGGTATTATCCTTGCTTCCATCATCAATGATAATGAGACGCGATTCCCCCCTCCCGTTATGTTCTTCAATAATAGGATACCAATCATCAATCACTTGTCGAATCGTCTCGGATTCATTATATGCCGGGATAACGATATAAAGGCTATCCATGAATGCGTTCATCCTTTCTAAAAAATGGCGTAGATACGAGTACTTCTAACAATACGAGAAAACATATCGACTGAATCGCTGCGATACTTCCTAACAAGTATACATGGGATGGAACAGCAATCAATCCCGGCAACAGGCCCAAAAATATAAGTGCAACTAGGACTCCATACAGCTCTTTGCCGACAACGCCTCCTATGCGTATGAGATACTTCTTTCTCATCGTAAAGTATACTGCCCCAATAAAGAATATATAGGCAAATGTATCTTTCATTAACATCAATCCACATACAAAGAGCTTTTTGACATAAGAACCTATGAACCACAGAGGATGCTCTTCAAATGCTTTGAGGTATAGTTTCTTTAATATGTCAAAATATCCTACAGTGAAGTTTTCAGAAAAGGCTCTTTTCGCCTCTTTCGCATACTCAAAATGTTCCTTAATATTAGTATACGAAGCTGGAGGAATGTGATTTACTCTGGATACAGCCTCCATCGCACACTCATCCGAAAAAAAGATATTATAGGGATTTTCTCTCGCCAAGAATGATAATTTCGGTGAAATAGATGTGGGACTGTCCCATCCTAACCCAATATATAGCGTATGCCAGCCCCCTAACTTATGTTCCTTTGTCGCAGTCGTAGTATGATCATATCCAAACGTAGACAGATAGACGTTCGGTATGGTTAACGTAAACAGAAAATATCCAAATCCTGCCAGTAAGATTACACCTACAAACTGTATCGCTTTCTGCCAAATACTCCAAACCGTATAGCGATATATACTATGCAGCATAAGAAAAATCGCTACTGCAACAATCCCAATTCCTGCATGAGCACGTGGAATGTTCGCTACTCCAGCCAATATACATAAAGCGATATATGCTTTCCATAAAGCCGCTGTTGTATCGCACTTTTTTAGGAACACGAAAAATAACGGCAATGAGACAAATATTGCCCACCCCATGCCCCAGTAATCGGTATAGTACACATGTAAAAAGTATTGCCAAATCAAAAGAAAAAACAAAAAGGGACTAACGAGCACCAAGCGCAACGAGTGGAATGATTTTACAACGCAGTACGGGAGGATCAAAAATAAGACACCAAAGGCTGCAGATTGAAGCTGAATATAAATATTCTCTGCCTGTATCTGTCCCGTCAAAAGACCATATAGCGCGATATAAAAATAATATGCTATATGAAAATCTGCAATCTGATACATACTGTCGGCAATCCCAGACAGAGAGCCATCCTGCAAAAATAATTGGGCAAGATATACACGTATCCCCATTAAGTCTACTTTGAGAGGCAGCAACGTATAACTGACTCCAAGAATCAATATTGCTGTAATCCCCCCATATAAGAAGAGTAAATACATCTTTTTTCTAGTGAGTACCTGATCCGTTATCAACCATACCAATTCCTTTCAATAAGCTAATCTAAATGCAAACTTACTATATTCCCCTCCTCAACTTTGCCTCATGTTTACACCTACCAGCCATCCCTCAGAACTGAAAATACAAAAACTCCGTCACCTGAGACAAGGACATAATCTCCCATACATACAAAACTGCCATAGCGACAGCCCACTTGTTGTTTGGCTCCATGTTCTTGACCAAACGGTTCGAACTCGGACACAGTGCAACAAGCAATAGGGCCGCCAAGAACACTTTCTTTGGAATATGCGCCCCAGCCAATACCGCAACAGAGATGCCAAGATAGTGATGAAACGCCCCTGCGACACTTGGTGGAAGTGCAACTCCATGTCCCCCTACCATCGCATAAAGCACCTGCAAAGCGTCTGCAACTGACTCTGCACGGAAAAATACAAACGCTACTAACACAAAAACAAGCGTCAACACATAGCCAAGAGGTTTCCACATCCATAAATGATATTTCTTCCACGTATGATTCAGGACAAGTCCTACTCCATGTAAAGCGCCAAATATGATGTAATTCCATCCTGCCCCATGCCACGCACCGGCAATCAGCATTGAAAGGAATGTAGCAAGCATCGCCTTACCAAATGTGATTTTCTTATATGCCATCACCATGGGGGTATAGAGGTAGTTCGTAATCGTCGTCGTGAGGGACATGTGCCAACGCTGCCAAAAATTAATAATTCCGTAGGCACGATATGGCGCATCGAAGTTAATCGGGATCTGGATGTTCATCATGCGGGCAATTCCGACAGCCATATCACTGTAGCCCGAGAAATCAAAATACAGCTGCATCATATAACAAATGGCAACGGCCCAGCTATCCAATAGTGTGAGCTGTCCTGGATGCGCGAACCCAGAACCAACGAACGAAACAAAACTATCCGCAATGAGGACTTTTTTAGCAAGGCCTATGATAAATAAGGTAAGGCCGCGTCCCATATTATCCCAGTCAATAACGCGCAGTCTACGATCATCAAACTGCTTCATCATCGGTCGATGATAAAGAATAGGTCCGGCCAAAAGATGCGGGAAAAACGAAACGAATAGTGCATAATGCGCAAGATTGCGCTCTTTCGCAAGCCCTTCGTAGCAGTCAACCAAATAAACCATCTGTGTAATCGTAAAAAAACTGATTCCCAAGGGCAAAACAATATGTAAGAGAGGAAGATCTTCTCCCAGAAAATTTAAATTCTCAATAAAAAAATCCGTATATTTAAAGACACCCAAAAGGCCTGCATTAAAAAACATCCCGACCAGGAACGTAGTTCTAGGATTCTTCTTTTCTTGGCGGGAGCGGATCATTCTTCCACTAATAAGATAATTAACCCCAATGCTCAGTAAAAGCAGAGGAAGATATCGAATATCCCAATATGAATAGAAAAAGAAGCTCAAACAGACGAGCCAGATATTCGCCCATTCCGATGTTTTCTCCCGACTACCTAAAAAGAAATACCCTCCTAGGGCAATCGGGAGAAACAGGAACAGGAACTCATAAGAGTTAAAAAGCACGACTCAGTTCTCCTCTATTTTCTCCTCAATTAGATCTACCATCTCGCCAACATTTTTCAGTTCTTGCAGCTCACCAAAAGCGAATTTTATGTGAAAGCATTTTTCAATAGCAACGACCAAACGAATGTGGGACAGTGAGTCCCACTCTTCGATTTGTTCCGCGTTGCTTTCGTTCGTAATGACGAGATCCTCATCATCAAAAACATCGTGAAAGATCGGCTGGAGTTCATTTAAAATCTCTTCTTTTGTCATGATATCTACTCCTTTACATCATTTAGATAGTTAAAACTCTTCACCACCGGTCAGCGGGATATTCGCACCCGTGATAAAGGTATTCTCATCAGAAAACAGATATTCAATCATCCCTGCGACATCCTCAGTCGTCACATTCCGTTTAGAGGGATTATTGGCGGCACTTTGTTGAATCACATGCGAATGCATATTCTGTAAAAACTTCGTCTCCATCATCGATGGTGAAACCATATTGACCTGTATGCATTTATCTGCATACTCAGCAGCGAGCGACTTGCCAAGTCCCATCAACGCATATTTCGCCATGACATAGCAAGAGAGATATTTCGGCGGTACATTGAATGTGCAGGAAGAAAGGCCAATCACAATCTTACCGTTCCTTGCCTTTGCCATTGGCTTGATAATCGCCTGCAGTACGACGACCAAGGAACGGCACTGAACCATCAGCTGCTCTTCTGCTTCACTCCATGAAATCTCTGTAAACCGCTGATTCTCAATCGGGACCGCAGGAACATGAAGAATATGGGTGGGCACAAATCCGTCTTTCTTTAATTTGCTAACGAACCCCTCTGTACTCTCCAAATCGCGAAAATCAGCTTGAAGCAAACGCACTTGGGCGGGAATATCCTGAGCGATTTTCTCCAACGCTTCTGCATGACAAAAATACTGAGCAACAATCTCATCATCTGCCTGCCATATATGTCTGCGCAGAAAGCTGCAACATAACTCAGAGGACGCCCCAAGCAGTAAATAACGTTTTCCCATCAAAACACCCCCGCCTCGATTCGGGCCTTGGAGACCTTTTTGCCGTGTTGATTACGAATAACAACTTTAATCACAACTTGACGTACACTATCATTCTTCTCTGTGACCTGCCCCTCAATCCGCAGCACATCCCCAACGAATACAGGATGCAGGAAATCACTATAAACACTTTGCAGCAAACAATTCCGCCCTGGAATATATTCTCCCGCAAAGCAGCTATACAACGACGCGGTCAGCATTCCATAGACAACGCGATCCTGAAAACCGCGCGCCTTTGCAAATTCAGGAGAAGTGTGGAGCGGGTTATTATCCCCAGAAACAACACGGAACTGCTGCATCATGTCAGATGTAATCTCACGGGTAAACTCAGCACACTGTCCCACAAAGAGATCGTCATAAGTATAGCATGTCATTTGTCTCTCTCCAACAATGCAATATATTTTCCTTGCTTCTCATATCCTGCAAGGTCTAATCGCCAGACGGTATCGTCTCCGCTCTGCATAATTTTTTCAAATCCGAATACTGCATAAAGATCCGACACCATTTTATTCTTTGCTGTCTTATAGTAATATCCGATCAGCTCCTTACAGCCATCCGCAGCAGCTCTTGCGGCGAGTGCATCCAGCATCATCTGTTCCATTCCTCTTTTCAGAACGCGACAGCTCATCAACCATAAGCGGATATGCAGTGAATCATCTATCTTCTCACCGATGACAACACTAATCAGGCCATTATCTCCAAACTTATCTCTCAATCTCCCGTATAATGTAACATAATGTTGATCATTTGCCATCTGCTCAATATCAGCACGAGTGTAACGACGGGTCGTCAGATTAAACTGGTTCGATTTATTGGTCAGCTGAGCAATCCGATCATAGTACACCGACCGAAAATCATCAATCTCGGCCTCCATTTCCAATGATTGCAGAAAGTCGTCATACGTCTGCATCGATTCTTCAAGAGAGCGCCGCTGGATATTCCCCCGATATGATTCATTACGTTTTCGGTCATCCTCAGAGATCGTCACCGGCTCAAAGAAACCCGCCCCCTCAATCGCCCGAATATAGGAGAATACATCAACAGGATCTACCTCCGGCACAGCTACTTCAGGCATTGTATCCCGCACGAGCTGCCTTTCAGCGGGATTATCATCGATGAACACGAGGCTGTCTGTTCCAATGTTTATTTCCTCAGCGATGATTCTAAGATTGATGTTTTTAGGCTTCCAATTTGCGTGAAATGAAACAAAGTCCTCGACGTGAAGAACACTGTCCGGATGATTAAACCCTGACTTTGCAATATCCTCTTCATTCTTCGAGCACACTGCCAAAATGACGCCACGCTCTTTCAGCTTCAAAACATACTCTTGAAAGGCAGTGTATGCTTCTGCTGTCGGCGTTTCATGTCCAATCTCAATGTGCTCCATACCATCATCGCCAATGATACCGCCCCAAAGTGTATTATCCAGATCCAAAACGAGACATTTCTTATTTTTTCCCAAGAGGCCTTTGATGATCTTCGCCAAGCCAAGAGAGACTTCGGGAATGACATCATAACTCATAGCGAGTTTATAGGCATAATACTGAAACCGATCATGCCATTTGAGCAATCCTATACGAGCTGCAAGCCCATGCAAGTCATGTAGAAAAAATTTTTCATGAGACACAGCATAGTCAGCAAAATGTCGATTGAGGCTCTCTATAAACCGTGTCAGTCCATAGTGTTCTGCAGCATCCAAACTGCCGAGCCCTGTCTCGTACGAAAGATCCATATTGTTTTGGATGATGACCGCAGCAGGAAAATTTTTCGTCAGTTCTTCCCAAATCCTCGTAAAGCGCCCCATCTCCATACGAAGTTTTTCTTTAACCTCGTCATATCCATCACTGAGTGCTGGCCGCTCAATGATATTGACCATACTCGTAAACACGATGATAATATCCGGTTGAAACGCATCTAACTCGGCATTTCCGAATACGGCGTCCTCATAGAATTTATTGTACTCGGACTGATAGAACTGGGGGCGTATCCCAGCATCTAAAAGGAAAAGTTCCAATATGTTCTTAACATCGTCTACCGTAGACCCACAGAGCACCGCAATACGCTTATCAATATAATCCACATCTGTTCTTGCCAACAATTCTCGACGTATACTTTTTTGTTTTCGCATAAGCAGGTCTTTATCGTACGGATAGGTAAAAACACGATTCAGATTTATTGACATACAAGTCCCTCCATACAGATCTCCTGGAAGAAGTTATTGTGAATTGGCTTGGGATTCCAATGCTCGAATATGTTCTTCAACATTATTCTCAGTTACCCAAACACCAAAGTCTTGTGGCGGAGTACCTGTCCCGAACATACGATCAATCATCATATTGCCGACGAGAGGACGATAATGCGCCGTATCATAGTAATTATAATTATTTTCCGTGACACTGTTAAGCCCGCTAAAATCATAATATCCAGTAACATCTGCAAGTTTCCGCTTAAATGCATCAAACTCTGTTCGGTCAAGCGCTAGATATGTAGTCTTATGCGTGGGGTTGATGAACACGATCAGGTCTATGCCATTCTCTTCCGCCAATTGCTTGATTTCTCGGAGCTCACTGATTGTAGCATCTACTCTATCGCCAATTTGGTGTGACGATTCCTTGAACTTCGGATCTCGTATGTGCTTGTCCGGATCTTCTTCAATGATCTGTTCCGCTTGATTATAAACCCTCCGCCCAGTATCATACATATCATAATTAACCGTATGCTCTACTTTTCGGAACATAAAAGGGCGCACAGTCAAGAATGTCAGATACGTCTTCCAATTATACGCTTCATAATGAGCCAAGAAGAGATCACTCTTATGTCTTTCCGGATCTTCTATATAGGATATATCATCCAAACCAATCAGCACCTGCTTAATCGTTACACCATGAGCCAGTAGGAGCTTTAAATCCTCCAGCCACTCCTGCGGAACTCCATGAGGATATGACATGTTATAGTACATTAATCCATTCCCAAGGTGGGAGAAATCCAGTACGCCAACACGCGATGAGCCAAAACAAAACGCATCATATTGATTCGGATGCCCCAGCAAATACCGTATTTTGACAAAACGTTCCGGAATAGAATTCTTCGGCATATCATAATTGCCACGAAAGAGTCCGTACTCATCCATATAATAATTAAAGCCCATAAGACAGCACAATAGTGCTCCGACAATCAGAATAATTTTCCTTACATATTGCTTCATTGGATTTCTTTTCCCTAATAGAATCAATATCTGCCGTACTCCCTCGCAAAAAGAAAATATAGAACAAAACAGTTATGGAGTATTCCCTCATGTAGCTCTTACCCCCTCAGTCTTGTACACTTTCCATATCCCTCCGAAAAGAATCTATGCGGCACAGGCTTCGTAATATTTCGTCCAAAATCCTGTATCCGCACCTCATTCTCCAAGATCTCCACGACACGATACACCTTTTCACCAAAGCCACTGTGCTCCATCACAATAGCGTTCGATGTCAGCAGCAATACCTTTGCAAACGTCGTCTCGTGCACCATAGAGAACAACCCCATCCGCCCTGGATGCCACGGGTTCTGCTCCATACCTTCCTTTTGAATGGTAAAATGAGCTGCCGTTGCACGAAACTCGTTGCGACGTTCGGGCAGCGGTGTATAGAGATATGTTCCAGGATCAACGATAATATCTTCTCCGTCGATCCGTAGGGTAAGGGATAGCTGATCGTTATGCGCATGGCCACCGTTTCCGTTCTGCCCCACTTCACCGCATCGCACCGTCATATAGAGATGAGCGGATTTGAAAATATAAAGCCCCATTCCGGCATAGGGATAACAGCGTATCGCAAAGATATCCTCTTTCGGTTTTGGAAAATGATATTCCTGCCTATCCAGTCCTTCGAGCGGCAATGTGTCAAGAAACTCTTGTACGCACACATCATCATGTGCCGACATACAATGAGGTGTAAGACTTATTGCCGGAATTCTTTTCGCCAATGACTGGAGGACTATTGTTTCAAAATTCAGTGGCACATCATCGTGACGACACAGAATGCGATATGCCTCAGCCAGATGCTCATGATTTAGGACATTCTCATCATAGTATAGCGCATTTTCCCGCGCAGGGAAACTGAGGTTCATATACTTTGCAACGGCTTCTTGCTCACTCACAATATCATAGACAGGATGCAGCTTCAAAAATCTCCCGCTGTCGTTATCGCCGATCTGCGGGATCGTCCCATCCTCATGCAGGAGATCAGAGGTAAACCGCAGCGCCTTCGCAAGACGTTCCCAGAACCATCCCGGGAAAATTTCATCGCGATCCAGATCGAAGTCTTGCTTCTCTATCGAATGTAGTGATGGCTGCACATGATGAAGCGTGCACCGATAGGACTTCACACGGTCACGCCGCGAGCGATCCATCTGCACGGCAAAGAGCGCACCGTAGAGCATCAACTCTGTCGAAAGCCGATGATAACTTGTCGATCCTTCAAAATTACTGCCATTCTCATGAAACTCATGCGCCATCTCCGAGCCCATCTCTTGGAGTGCAAAGACAAGCCACGCATCCGTCTCATCCGTGGAGGGCAGATGAAGTGCCGTAAAGAGCAGCCCTACGATATCGGAAAGATAATGATTGGAGCGCAGATCAGGACTATACTCCAAATTACGGATGATATGTCTTCCATGATCGTACACAGACGAAGCAAGGATGCGCTCAAAGGCATCATCAAACGAAGCTCCAAATGCCTTAAACAGATCGTAGGCCGCAAGCCAGTTGGCGACGCGTATCCCCACATCCATCGTGCAGCGCCAGTTTACACCGAACTGCGGTGGATTCAGTGCTATAAAATCCAATATTTCATTGCGGAACTCCCGCGCATAGACATCGCGCTCCGCTTTCTCTACCGTCCGGAACGCACGGGCAAACATCGGCAGATGCTGCATACGGGAAAGTTCCCATGGGACCTTTATGTCCACCCCGGGTAAGTGTCCATAGGCGACCTCTGTATACCAAGTCTTCGGCGACCATGTATAGCCAGACTTAAAGTCCATCTGCCAAGGAATCGGCTCGTATCCACGATCGATCAATGCCCATACTTTTTTTGCATAGGGAAGGTTGGCGGAAGGAATTTTCCCCGATAACCATTTCCCCTCATGATCAGCAGAGACTACATTCCCCGTAGGATACACATTCCCCTCGACACCATGAGCAGCCATGCCATAATATACTTTGCGCCAGCCACTGCCAAGGAGGTCAAAGGTATGCGTACGAAAGAGATTCACCACAGCAAACACCTGTGTCGTATTTTCCTTAGGCGTAATGCCGTGAAAAGAGATCGGTGCTTCGATGCACAAGTCTTCACGAGCACAATATGTCGATTGAAGCTCCGCTCGCCATTTGTTCCATTGATTGAGACTTTTACGCTGTATCATGCGAGAGCCACGACGCAGGATCTCATCAAAAGGAAGCGTCTGGATCTTATTCCAATAACGACTCATCAGTCCCCCCTCACAATTTCAAGTTCCAACGAAACACCCCCCTACCCAGATCACAACATGCCCATGTTCTACTTCCTACGGAAATACAGGTACAAATGATCAAAAGTCGGCTTCTGATTTGTGAATCGGGTAACATCCCATATCCACATGAGTCTACTGCCCATTCTTGCCAGCAGAGGGATTCCTCTGAACGGATTCACCATCCCCCCCGTTGTATACTTATAGCGCAGCAGCTCAAAATCAGGAGACAAGTACTCTACCAGCCATTCCTTTGTATAGAAATTCAGGTGTTCTGGCGGACTATACATGTGCCAACGCTCATTTTCATTCTTCCATATTGTATGCTGCTTCCATGTATCAAAAGCAGGAACCAATATGACTAGTACGCCACCTTGACTACACATTCTGGAAAATGTATCCAAAACCAGTTTGGGTTGTTCCAGATGTTCTAATAAAGCATAACAAGATACGACATCGAACGGATGGTCAAACGATGCATTTTCAACAAAGTCACGCACAACATGAATTCCACGCTGTTGAGCAACACCGGAAGCATACTCCGATAACTCTACTCCAACGCGCTCTACTCGATTCGGCCAATGCATCAGGAAGTCACCCGTACGGCACCCGATATCACAAATGCTATGTATTTCCTCTGGATGAAGCTCCGTAATTTCTTTGACCTCATTTTTCCAATATTTTGAGGGCGTAAATTCGAGACCATATACATTTTTATTTTTCTCAGCTTGGCTGTCATAAAGCTTTTTTAATATGTCGCTAGAGTTTTCACTTTCATCCATCCGAAAAAAACGTTGCTTACAACTCCGGCATTCATATAACGTATACTTCTCTTCGCTATACGGACTCTGAATCTTACGAAGGGCATCTACATGCTTTGAGTTACAAAACTTACATATGACTTCCATGAAAAACTCCTAACTTTTCTCATGATGCTGAGAATGTCTTTCCAAACTGAGTTCGAAAGGCATATCTTGCTAGTATGTATTCCACAACAATACAAGGAATCTCTGCCATAACAGGTGCAAAGACCAAGCCATATATTCCATAATTTACAACAAGGAAATATGCAAAAACAGATTTAACGACAAAGCCAATAGTTACGGTAATGATATTATACTGTGTCTTATTGATTGTCATCAGAGTTGTTCCTATCAAGGAATATGTTGTTGTGAGCCACAACTGTAACAGCAATACAGCCAGAAACCACAGAACCTCCACATAGCAATCTCCATAGTAAAAATGCACAAGCAGATATGCAAAAAGATAAATACCACCGCAAATAAATACCATCCCTACAGATAAGTATCTCTGTGCCCTCTTCATCTGATTCCACAGCCACAATCCATCATGTGAGCGCTCGGCAAAATAAGGCGTGAGAAAAGATTGCACCGTGCCAGTGAACTGAGTTCCTATCATGATGAAGATTGTAGCAAGGGCATAATATCCGATCACCTCGCGGTCTGCTACAAAATGATCCAAAAAGAACAAGTCTACATAGCTTCCAAGCATCGCTATTGTCGAACCAATTAAACTCATATGCGCCAAAAAGGAGAATCCCCTTGGCAACGAGCAGTCTCTTATCGGATGAAAAGAGAATCTACTTTGGAAAGCCAGTATAAACGCTGACAAAAACGATAGGAACAGCATAGCCACAATATAACCGGCTAGACCATAGAACCACGCTCCTGCAACAACTCCGAAAACAGATATAACCTTAATTAACGACTGGGTAACTGCAATTTTCTTAAACTGCTTGATCGCCTGCAAGTAATTGGTGAATATGCTGTAGATGACATTGGGTAAGATAATAGCTGCATAAAGCGGGAGCCAACGACATACAATTTCGTCTTGACTGATCCATCGCTGCTGAGCGGCAATAATCAATATGACCAACATGCCTAAACTAAATGCAGAAGTGAGTAACAAGGTATGCTGCAGCATAAACATGCGAAGACTAGATTCACGTATCTCGGCACAGAATTTGATAATTGCCGAATTTCGCCCCAGCTGAGCCAGTGTTAAAAAGACCGCTATATATGCTTGGATGATCTTAATTGCCCCCACTTCTTCTGGTAGTAGCAGTTTAGATACAATAATCAATGAACCAAACCCAAGGAGCTGTGTTAGACAATTAGCAGAAAATAGATGAAAAAAACCTTTCTGTAATACTTGTTTTACTTGGTAAACGAGTAATGAATCACACCTTATCTGCATTATGCCGCTCCAATAACTCCCGTGTCTTTTGTTCAAAATCATCCATATCGCGATTCTTAAAGAGAACTGCTCCTTCGGGGCGGGGACAGACATCACTAGCTATTGCGGGACAATCAAAAAAAAGAGCTTCTGCAATACTTATACCATATCCATCTGTACATGTTGGACGTATCATCAAGTCGGCTTTTTTCATGATCGGCCAAAGTTCTCTCTGTCCCGTCAAAAAATATATTCGCCCTTCCAACTGATATTCACGGATGCGATGCTTTATCTCAGCAAAATATTCCGGACGAAACTTATCATTCGCCAAAGCAAATAATAATCCAATACCAGGATAGTCTCCCTTCAGTCGATTCACAAGTTCAACACACATATCAAGACCATACAGATCTGTCCCATTCCAATCAGCCAACTGAAATGCATTTGCCACAAGAACTGGATTGTGTGCTTCAAGGAACGAGAATACAGCATCGTCATAAGTCAATAGGATAGATGCCTCATCTTCCTCCGGCGGTGGCAGAAACGCATGTTTTACAAAACTATTTGCATTGCAATCCGGCAATAATTTTATAAGATATTCTTTCAGTTCGACATTCACTAACTGAATCCACTGCGCAGACACCAAGGCTCTCTTGATCAGAGACCATTTCCATGTGTGCGGAAAGTAGGTTTCTTCGCCATGAATGACGATGCTAAAAGTCCCGCTCGTAAATCTTGTAATCAGCCATGCCGTAATGATATGCTTCCACAAAAAGCAATGAATGACAAAATTCCGCTTGCGCGACAGAAGCAACCATATAAATCCAATACGACCTACACGGCCACTGTCTACATATTCATCTTCTGGAAGCAATTTACTCAAACGATATATATATACAGATACGCCCCCCAACGGTGGAGGGAATGGCCCATAGTGGCAGTTCTTCATATTCACTCCCTCAAAATACACAGTGTTTGTAGTCTATTGGAGACTGATCCAAATACATCTGTGCCCATATCTCAAACGAAAACGACATCCAGCAAATCTCTAGTACATCCAAGTCAATATGCTCATAGTTCTGAGCAGTTGATTTCAGCAATCTATGCCAATTCTCTTCTACATAAGCGGCGTCAAGCAAATGCCGAGCTCGCATTCCCGGCAATAGAACAGTTTCAATAAATTGGATTACTTCATCTTGTTTCAAATAATCCATCAAACCTATACTAAAGCCCATCTTCTCTCGATAGGCAAAATTCTCTCCAAAAAATTCACTAACAATCTCCTTTAAGATTTTTTTAGAATTTCGACTAATCTTTACGGGGTCATGGAAAGCTGCCGGTGCCAAATATTCTGTTGGAATCGTCGCAGCATACTCGACCAGTTCCGGCATCAGAAAAGGCACACGAAGTTCCATACTAGAGGCCATAGAACATTTATCTGAACGCATCAGGATGTCCTGCATATAAGTTACTATGTCATAGTTCATATATTGACGAATCCCTGTCCCAGGAAGCTTCATCAATATATCCAGACGTTTTCGCTGTGCATGATCAATATCGGCTTTGGGATAAAGCTTTCTCACGCAAGACGTATTGATAAATTGATTGTTTCGCAGATAATGTCGCTCTGGACTTCTTATCAACGGCCCCAGTTCGAACGGCCAACGATAATAACGTTTCAAAATGGATGCCACTCGTACAAGCGGGTTTTTTAGCTGATAGGCATATCCTGGAAAGCGGCCATAGCCTCCCAACACCTCATCAGCACCATCACCACAAAGCAGAACGGTAACATCTTTCCTCGCTTCTCTATTGAGATAGAGAAGGCCAAGTGATCCCTCATGGTTCATTGGAGCTTCAAAAAAAAATGTTGTTTCCTTCCACAAAGCAAGGAATTTATCCTTACTCAGTGGAATAGAATGATGTCTTGTGTTGCAAAGTGACGAAACTTGATCCATGTATTCTTTTTCATTGAAGTTTTCATTCTCCAATACTATTCCGAACGTATCAAGACCTTGACTCGATACGTCAGCTGCTATGCGAGTTACATACGAAGAGTCTATGCCACCGGAAAGTTGTACTCCTACCTTAACATCACTCACTAAACGCCGGCGTACAGACTGATTCATCAAGCTTTGTAAATCTTTTTTGCATTGCTCATAAGAAATCGTCTTATCTTCTATTCCCGGAAGATCCCAGTAAACAATTTTCTGGATCCCGTCTTTGCTTAATTCTAAATAAGTTCCAGGCGCAATATTCTTTACTCCTTTGAGCAGGGTTTCTCCCCCTGTAACAAATCGATAAAGAAAATATTCCGTTACTGCATCCTCATTGAGTTGAGGATGAAACGATGGGTGACAATAAAAAGCCTTGTACTCCGATGCCCAAATAATAATATCAGAGTTCTCATAAATATAAAGAGGTTTCTCTCCCAATCGATCACGGCAAAGATAAATAGTATCTTTACGCAAATCTGTGATACAGATGGAAAACATCCCATCCAAACGTTCCAGCATCCCCTCAATTCCATATTCTTCATAGAGATATAGAATGACTTCTGTGTCGGAGTGTCCACGAAATGTATAGTCCTTTTGGATTAAATCATTACGGTAGTCATCTGCATTATAGATTTCTCCATTAAAGGTAATAAATATATTATGTGTATAATTCCACATAGGTTGATGCCCCTGCGGTGAAAGATCACGTATGCTCAAACGATTAAACCCTATTGCAAGGTTCTTTTCATCTGAGCCAAATATGGAGCACCGTTCCAGACCGGCGTCGTCCGGCCCACGATGTAAAAGTATCTTCATCATCCCACGTAAAACTTCTTCAGATGCATTCTTTGTTTTTTTTTCAAGAAACCCCATTATTGAGCACATATCACACAAACTCCCTCGACAATCGAAATATATCTGGTAATCTTATATTTTCGAGATAATATACCGATACTTTCCATTCTGCGTTTGTTCAACTGCGTCCACATAGGAAAATTCAAGATCCAGGAATTCTCCCAGTTTTCCCTCCAAGGCATGACGTATTGCAGTCTCATCCATTTGGGTGTATCCATCATTCTTGACAATACGCATCGTAACTTTACCGGGAGTATCTTGATAGAACTGATAAAACTTCACACGATCAAAAATATTGGAGTGAAAATTTATCGCCGTCATCGAGATTTTATTTCCCTTCGATGTAACAAGCATCTCCTGTAGCCAACGACCTTCCACATCCTGCAAAACTCTCCCAGAGTAATGACATTTCGAGTTGTGTTCGGCATATGCAGCATAATCTGCAGTACGGTAGCGAATCAAGGGAAGCACATAGTTGTTAAGTCCCGTTGCTGTGATTTCTCCCATTTGTCCCGGCTCTATAATAACTTTCTGAGCCGCATCCAAAAGTTCTGTATAACCATAGAGCTCTTCCAGATGATAGTGGTTTTCCTCAAGACACCATGACGCTACGCAACACATCTCAGAATGTCCATAATGAAGCAGCATAGGACAACCAAATGCAGTCTCGACAATTTCTCTCTGCCCCATATAAAGATTCTCCGAACTTGCGAATACAGCCTTTGGTTTATACCTCAGACAATTTCCTGTCCTGTTGATATAGTCGGCAAGCATCAACGCAGATGATGGGTACACATGGAAAAACGGAATTTGTACCTCATTTAGTTTTTCCATAATTCTGGCACAGTTATCATCAGTCAGATGATAGGGATCTAATATCAGACTTTTATCTCGATGATTGTATTGCCACAATGCACCTTTGGGTAATACATTATTTCGCAACACCACCTTTTCTGATGTCCCGGCAATGTACCCAACTTTCGACCAAAGATAATCAAAAAAAGCTTTTTCTCTCGCCATTGTGAATCGTTTTTGCGCATAAAAAACAAGCTGGCGGCCCGTAGTACCACCGGTAGTCATCCGGATCTGTTGCTTAGAGGAAAACGCATCCGACAGCATATCCTGTAGATTCTCTTGGACTGTTTGCTTTGTGATGGACGGAATACGCTGAAGATCAGAAACATCTCGAAACGACTCAGGATTAAAGCCGGCATCGTCAAATATACGCCGATAGAACACAGTTGTCCTATAAGCATGCTGAAGCAGTTTCTTTATTGCGACATTTTGCCAGGCATGTATTTGATCCTGTGTCCATGAATCCGACGTAGACAAAAGTTTACGCATATCGTTATATGCCGTACCTAGTTTAATGCTAGGCGGAATCGCACTCCACAACTCATCGACGCCATGCTGAAGAGAGGATGGCAAGTTATCATATATTTCTCGGAGCACGTCTACACCTCAAATCTGCTCTTCCACAGCAAAGGCAATCTGCATGGCCTGCATCTGCTGCCAAAGGGAAATTGGAGCTTCATGCCCCTCTTTGATTGCCTTACCAAATGCCTCAAGTTCTTCGAGCTGCCCCTTTTCGCTGCCCTTTGTCTCGATGGAGGCGAGCTTTACGCCATATCCCTTCATCGACCGATAGTCGTCGAGCGTGATGATCTTCCCGTCAAAGAAGATCTCCATTGTCTCTTTGGGATAGTCTTTGCTTCCGACGGCCGTATAGATGAGGTTCGCAACAGATCCATCGTCGTACGTAATCGTGGCGACAAAGTTATCTTTGGCACTATAGTACGCCCCACTCGGCTGAATGGAGGACGCACTAACAGAAACAGCCTTCGCCCCCGTGAGGAAGTTAAACACGTCATAGATATGGCATGCCTCGCCAATGTTGCGGCCTGCTCCCTCCTCAGTATGCACCCAATGATCAAGCGGAATGTAGCCCGCATTCATCGTATAGTGAATGATCATGGGATTCTGGCGTGCAGTCGTGTGCTTCGCGATCTCCTGCAGATAGCGTGAATGGCGACGATTGAAGCCAGTCAAAAGAAGAGATGCATCTCGATGCTCCCGATAGAACTGCTCGATCCTTGCCAGTTCCTCCGCATTGATGGCAAGAGGCTTTTCAACAAGGACATGTTTGCCCGCCCCCAGTGCTGCCAAGACCATATCGGCATGAAGGTTGTGACGTGTTGCGATCAGTACCATGTCAACAGCATCATCCGCAAGCACCTTTTCGTAATTCGTTGTCGCATAGTCGGCTCCGAACTGCTTTGCGACCGCTTCGGCATTGGTTCCCGTGCGACTCATCACGGCACGCAGTTGGTAGAGACCGCCGAGCTGTTTGATATTCGGCAGGTGCATTCCCTTCGCGAATCCGCCCGCACCAATCAGTGCAATCTGGATCCGATCCTTCTGGAGCGGATGTGCAGCAACGGTTACAACATCCGCTTCTTCTCGTTCCTCCTGAGGGTAGGAGAGAAGCACCATGAGCGGCTTCGGTGATGCCGTTTTCAGCGATTCGTATGCGGTGTCCGCTTCCTCCACGGGATAGATCTTCGATACCATATCCATCACATGGAGTTTCTTCGCCGCCATGAGATTCAGCACTTCCTGCAGGTTACGATTCTCCGTCCAACGCACATAGCTGACAGGGTATTCCAGTCCCTTCTCCTCGTAGATGCTGTCATAACGCCCAGGACCATAGGATGTGGAGATGAAAAAATCTATCTCCTTCTCGTAGAAATCTGCACGGTTCAGATGCAACCCGACATCGCCGACAAGGACAACACGCCCCTTGCGACGGCACATCTTAAACGCCGTCGAGACGATCGCGTCGGACTTTGCCGCCGCCGTGATAATTACTCCATCTGCACCGATCCCATCCGTCAGATGCGCTACTTGCTCGGCATCCGTCGAGCCATCCGGCTGAATGGCGTAGTCCGCTCCATGCGTCAGCGCCATCTGAATGCGACTGGCATCCAAATCGCTGACGATAACCTTGCAGCCACTGGCTTTGAGCATCTGCACGGCAAACTGTCCGATAACACCAAGGCCGATGACGACGAAACACTCGCCGAGCGTCGTATGGGCACGGCGTACGCCCTGCATGGCAATCGAGCCGAGGGTAACGGTACTCGCCTCCTCGAACGTGACCCCCTCAGGAATCTTGACGAGGAGATTGCGCGGCACATTGATGATCTCCGCATGGTGTGCGCACTGCGCCCCGGCACAGGCGACGTGCTCGCCAACTTTCACATCACGTATGCCAGCACCGACGCCGATCACTACACCTGCGGCAGAGTATCCAACTGGCGATCCCGCTTCGAGTTTTCCCTTGACGAGCTCACGTGTCTGAGCAACACCCTTTTCGGCAACCATATCAAGGACTTTCTTGACCTTATCGCGTTCCTTGAGTGCGCGTTTCCAGAGAGGAACAGCACTTGCTCGCACTCCACTCATCTCCGTACCAATGGAGATACACGAATTGACAACACGTACGAGCACCTTGTCTGACTCAATCTGCGGGGCGGGAACATCCTCAGCAACAGCGCACCCGCGTTTTATCAGTACCTGTTTCATGCAAAAATCCCCCGCGTATCAATGACCGTCTTCCCCTTGAGAAGTGCACGATCCATCGCCTTGAATTCCTTGTGGTCGACAAGTAAGAGAACAATGTTCGCATCTCGCATAGCATCCTCCAGCGAAACAAGGCGCACCTTCTTCTTGTCGGCAAGAGAAGCTGGAAGCTCGTGAACATTCGGCTCAACAACAAGCAGCTCATCGAGCGATCCAGCTGCAAGTTTTTCTGCAATCTGCAGGGACGGACTCTCTCGCAGATCGTCAATGTCAGGCTTAAATGCAAGACCAAGACATGCGACCTTCGGGGGGGCTGTCGCACGGACAGCATCATATACCTTTTCCATCACGATATGCGGTTTGTTGTCATTGACCTCACGGGCAACGCGGATGAGACGAGCCTCGTGTGGTGCCGAGTCCACAATAAACCACGGATCAACAGCGATGCAGTGTCCGCCGACACCAGGTCCGGGCTGAAGGATGTTGACACGCGGATGACGATTCGCTAGACGAATCAGCTCCCATACATCAATGTCGAGCTTATCACAGATGATCGAGAGCTCATTGGCAAATGCGATATTCACATCACGGAACGAGTTCTCCGTGAGTTTTGCCATCTCCGCTGTACGTGCATCCGTCGATAGGAGCGCACCTGTGACAAAATGACCATAGAACGCAACTGTTTTCTTCGTCGACTCCGCATCTATGCCGCCGATGATACGGTCATTGTGTGGCAGTTCCTCAACGATCTTGCCAGGCAGGACGCGTTCCGGGCAATGGGCAAAATACAGATTCTTCCCCACAAGATCTGTACGCTCCTCAAGTACCCATTTCTGCACCTTCTCTGTCGTCCCAACAGGACTGGTGGACTCGAGAATAATCAGATTTCCCTCTTTGACAAAGGGGGCAATTTCCCGCGTCGCTGATTCGACGAACGACAAATCAGGCTCCTTGTCACCCTTAAATGGAGTCGGAACCGCGAGGATAAACACATCCGCTTCATGCGGTTTTACATCAGCATGAAGATTCCCAGAGGAGACAGCTTTCTTCACATAGGCAGCAAGCCCCGGCTCTACGATATGAATCTCCCCTCGATTCACCGTCTCCACCACGCGTGCCACAGGATCCATCCCATAGACCTTAAAGCCGCTGTTGGCAATCAGTGTAGCAGTAGGGAGGCCTATATATCCCAGTCCAATAACACACACATTCTTCATTTATTCTACATCTCCTCTTATTTTTTCGTCAACCAGAGCTTCAAATTGATCCACCACACGGCGGATGTCATATTGCGCTAGGTCAACATGATACTGCTCACGGTAGTCCCCTTTTAGGAATGCCTGAAAAGCCTCGGGGCGAAACGTCTGACGATTAAAGCTCAGGATGGGCCTACGGCTCATCGCGTAGTCAATCAGCTTGCTGGGACGCTGTGTGGCGTTATCATTGTCGAAGTTAATCACGAAATCCATCTTTGCCATTTCATGGATGAGAGATTCGCGGTCAATTGGAGGTACAACAACCAATCGATCTTTTAGTCGCGCCTTATATTTCACTAGCAGTGATTGTGTAAACGGCTCATCCAGCGCATATACGACAAAACGAAAAGCCCCCTGAGTCATCATAAGATGTTCAAAAAAGAACTCCGGATTACGAATCTGTTCATAAAAAACACCTGCATAACAGAAAGTCGGTATAAGATTCCCTATGTACATATCAGCAGGGATATCAATTATACGCAAACCTTGAGGAATCACTCTAATCTTCCCTTGTGGAATACATTCTTGATAGGCTTTTCGTGCATGATCGAACGGAATTGTAACATAATCAAAAGACTTTAGCACCCACCGTTCAAACCACTTCAAATACGCAGCTTTTGCGAAGGACGTATTGTAATACAAGGGATCTCCACAATCGGCGATAAAACACACCCCCGAGGAGAATATCTTCACAAAAAAGGAAACAGCAACCAAATTATAAAAAGGATAACTGATAACCACCACTGCATCGTAGTTATTTAACATTCTTTTTTTCAATAGCAACCTAAATAAATGTATTGAATAAAGAATATTACTGGGTGAATCACCTAAAAAATAACTTGATATTTTTCTTATGTACTTTTTCAAAGAAGAATATTTTTGGATGCCTAGATTTCTTCCATAATTTCCACCATAGTCTACGGGGTGATATTCCCACAGATCGTCATCCGTATGTTTAATTCCCTGCGGAGCTATCAAACCTGCAGATATCCCCCTTTCACAGAGTCCTCGTAATAATTCATTGGCACGAAATGCTCTAGGATTTCGGAGAGGTGGATAGGATCTCGTTATCATTAAAATCTTCATCTGGCATGACCATCTCTTGCTATAACATACCAAGCAAAAGCAAAAACAACCCAATAAGGCATAACGCGAAAGGCATCAATATTAAAGCCAAACAAGCTCGTTCCTACCAAGCTTACAAAAAGATTTTTTTTTGCGATCAGATGAACAGGCGCTCTTTCAATTCCAGCAGAACGTAAAAGCCCGCAAAATAAAGAGATATAATATAGAACCCAAGCGAAAAAACCGAATACTCCTGTTTCAGCCAGTAAGCGTGAATACAGCCCATGCGCAGATACCAAGGCATGTTGAGCAATATATTCTTGTATCCATATATGGATTTCAGGACTTGCATACGACCATAGGGGATAATAATTGGGAAGATATAAGCCGATAGCGCCAAACCCAACCCCATAAACAGGATAGTCAAGAAAAAGCTGTAAGGCAGCAAACTGAGAACCTAACCGTGCATCATTCGACCCACTAAACCCCCCAACATCTCCCCCCAATAGAGAGCCAAAAACGGCAACGATATCGATGTCGATAAAATTACCATATGCGACACCACCTATTCCAAGAAGAACAAGGCTCATCACGTAGAGCCCTATCCATTTTTTTACGGCCTGAATTTCTATCCTAAACAACAATAAATAGACGATCATTTCAATAAGAAAAATAAAATAGGAGGTTCTCGATATACTCATGATGTTCAAGAAAGTAAAGTATATCACCCCAAAAATAACAAGAATCCTATACCTACTTTTCACAAGAAAAATCAGTGAGAACAACCACGGCATTAAAATCCCAGAATACATACCAAAGTATGAGGCTTCAGCAGCTACAGATCTCACGCGCCCATAAGTTAAAAGTATATTTTCCGTATCACTTTCACGAAATAAAGAATCTAAAAACGATAAAGCATCACTGAACACACTTTGTCCGACAATATTTCCCACTTCAAACATAGAGTATATGCCTGCAACAAAAAAAGATAATATCAAATACTTATACAAGAATCGAAACACGTCACCATCATAGCATCTAATCCAATTATATATATAGAGAGAAATAGCCACATAAACACAAATAGACATCGTCTGCATAAACCATATATATATCCCTGTTCTGTCTCCATAGGCAATCTCCCACAAATCTATGAAGTTCAATAATCCTGATAAAATAACAGCAAGCATAAAGGCAGACAAAAACACCATAGGTCTGACATGAGGAATATATAGTTTCTTCCCACCAAGAACACAGCTAAGCATCCAAATTCCCACCCCGGCCATAAGTGGATAAAAGCTTAGCTCTTTTCCCAACCAGCCTAAACTAGCAATTCCTTTAATCGATGTAATAAAAGGAGAAAAAAGTATCGCCATACCTATACAAATAGAGTGGTACGATTTTTCGATTTTACCCATATATCCTCCTCTATTCACATAGGCTCAGAATCTTGACAGGAATGCTTTTAACAAACGACATGGTGTAAAGTAAATAACCAACGCAACCAATTTATCCTTTTTTCGCAAATCTGTACTCTGTATGATAGCACACAGATTTTTACTAATGAGATATCTTCCTTTTTCATATAACTCTCTCCCGTCCGCAGATAGAGAAAGTGCCATGCATCCTACGAGAATAGTTTTCCAATAGCCAGCTTTTGAGCAAGGAACGCCCACGTATAAAAAAAATTTGTATCTTCTGTGCGCGATAACAAAAGATTGTCTAATAAACTTTACTGGTTTTCTTTGATTCGTCAAGCTATTTGATCGATACATATAGTAATATAAATGACAAGGCAAAAAGTATACCGTTTTTAGCTTAACCGAAAAACGTGTAAAAAAATCATAGTCCTCATAAAACTTCAACGAAGGGTTAAATGAAACACTTTTGACTATCGAAGATTTAAGAATATGTGTGCATAAATAGCTTTTAATATATCGATCACAAGAGAGCTCATATAGATAGTTTTCCATTTTTACATAACCATCAAAGCGCAATGGCTGAGGAACATTTTTTTCGTCAATGATCTTGGTTAGTCCAATCACAACACAATCCGGCTCTGCGGATAGAGCCCCAAAGATCATGTTTTTCCATCGCACATCAACGTAATCATCTGGGTCACACCATGCGATATAATCTCCAGAAGATTTCTGCAGCCCCAAACTTCTGGCTGAACCAACCCCTTTGTTTTGCTGATGAAACACCTTGATTTCCTTGTATTGTAAAGCATAATCATCGCAAATTTGCCCGCTACTATCGGTTGAGCCATCATCTATACAAATCAGTTCCAGATCATCTAGGCCTTGTTGTATAAAAGAAATTAAGCAACGCTCAATATATTCTTCTACGTTATATACCGGAAGAATAACACTTATCTTAAGTTCCTTTTCCCGCTCATTTCCCGTTCCAAAACTTCCTTTTGAGGAAAATACCACCTTTTTTCACCCAATTCTGTCGTTCCATAAAGCGCACTTGGACCTCTTTGTAAGGAACACTGTTTGTTTCAAGCCAAATATCTAAAAGAAGTTCAGACAGGTACCCATATATTCTTGCCTCGACTGGATCATAATGCGAGATGTCTGTCCTCCGCTCAACTTCACTTAATATATGGAAGAGCCATCTGCAATATCCATCGAGCAAGTCTCTTCTCATAACAAACATATTAAACATATGTGCCCAGGTGCGCTCCATAACTCTTTTAAACGAAGGTAGATATTGTGGACACAACTCGGATATGACTGTTTCTACCGTATCTAAATCCTTAGCATAATGCGCATGATTATAATGACTGCGGTTTGTTTCGATAAAGTATCGTCTCTTTTTGGGGACAATCACGGGAACCCGAGCTAATATATCTTCGAAATCTCTTTTCCTAAGAATAGCATTCTGTGCTTTTCTCCAACGTGTTCTCACAAAATACCTTCTATAGTGACATAGTCCAATATAGTCATCCTCCAAATTCTTCCACGCCCAATAGAGTCCTGTGAGTTCACAATAGTTTGCATTTTTGATACTAATATTATCCCCTGTATTATCACCTTGGTAACCTAGCTCAACTTTTCCAGCACAACCAACATGAATGGGTAAATACACTTCATCATCCGGCATCCAGTACTTTTTATGCGTAGCCACAATAATTTTTACATCCAACCCATTTTCCTCCATAGATGGAATTAATTCAATACGCACCTTTTCCTGTAAACACAGCCTTTACCGTTTTGAAGAGGTATACGAGATCAATCCAAACTGACCAGTTGCGCACATACCAAGTATCCATGGAAACGCGCTCTTCGTAGGTCGTATCGCTACGTCCGTTCACCTGCCACATTCCTGTGATGCCCGGAGGTACCATATAATACTCCTCGATGTTCTCTCCGTAGAATTTAACTTCCTTTGCTACGATAGGACGTGGTCCGACGAGACTCATATCTCCCATCAGTACATTCCAGAGTTGCGGCAGTTCGTCAAGGCTAGTCTTTCGCAAAAAAGTTCCTAGTTTCGTCACGCGAGGATCATTCGTGAGTTTGAAAGACGCTTCCCATTCTTTTCGTGCCTCTGGATTTTCTCTGAGATATTCTTCCAGTCGTTCCTGTGCATCCGGTACCATGGTTTGGAATTTATAGCACGGGAAAGTTTTCCCTTTCCGTCCGACACGGCGATGTGCAAAAATAATCCGTCCCTTATTGTCAATACCAACAATGACAGCAAGTATAAGTAGAATTGGAGAGATCAATATGCCTCCAACGATGGTCAGGATAAAATCAAAGATACGTTTCGCCAGTCTATTTCTCCTACGCGCGAGATTATTTCGTATGCTGAGCATGAATACTTTTTCCGTATAAAATGGCTCTACACCGACATGCCCCAAAGGGAGCATCATGAGATCAGGAACAAAGAGAATATCACGTACTAGCGGCTGGATCTTTCCAATAAGCTGCTCCATCCGAGCACCATCCATTCCCGGAGCAGTGATAATCACGGTTTTTACTCCCGAGTCACGAATAATATCTACGGCATTTTGCACTCGTCCCAAGAGCAGAAATTTCTTTGGAAGTGTCTTCGATATTGGAGCATCATCGAGCAACCCTACAACCCGATAGCGATAACCCAAATCGCTATCAAAGAAAGAGAGGGTAAGCTCTGCTGTCTTCCCTGCACCAATCAGGATCACAGGCTTCGTCAACCAGTTCATTTTTTTCAGCAGTTTGAGGAGAATATATCGTCCTACATAGACGTTAAAGAGTGTCAAGAAACCAAACAGGATGACATAGAGACGCGAGGCAAGCATACTTGCCTGCATGAAATAAAGGACAAGTATGCAAGTGATCAGTGCATAGAGGACGGCATAGAAGATATGCTGTACCATAGCAATGATTGGCTGCATCTTTGTGTAGGTCTGCGAGATAGCAAGGAACGCAATGAATACGAGTGGTATCCAAAAAAAGATATATGCGTTAGGCACGTGATAGGATGTTCCCATCAATGTGCCATAGATATCATGCATGCCAAATGCCATTCTCTCTGCAAGAAGAATGGCAAGATAGTCAAAAATGATAAACAAAAGAGGTGCACACACTCTGCGAAGTACGGCTGATGTCTCAGATACAATCGCCATGAATATGTATACCTCCTAAAGTCGTTACGCTTCGCGTTTATAGGTCAGTAGACCATACCCCATAGAGAGAAGTATGCCGAGGGCAAAGCCGATCGCTGTGATTAGCTTCTTGCGCGGTGCAGCCGGTCTATCCTCATCTGGCAGATTCGCTGGGTCGATGATCTGGATGTCCATGCTCTCCATCGCTGCCTGGAGGCGGTTCTGCTCATACTGCTTGACAAGGTTTGCATAGACTTCGTTCTTAATTTTCACATCGCGCATAAGCCGCATATACTCGGCAACATCGTTGGGGAACGTGCCGAGTTCCTCCTCTCTCTTGCTCCGCTGCGCCTTCAGTGCCTGCTCACTCGCCTCTGCCACCGCGAGATTGACCGATGCGAGGGCGCGTTCCTTGCTTAGTTCGGAGTGTGTCGGATTCAGCGTCGTCACCCCCGAGTCGACACTCGAGATGACCTCGGCATTGAGGCTCGCACGCAGCTGATCCAGTTCCTTCTGTGCCTTCTGTACGCTCGGATGTAGCTCTGTGTAGTTTTGCTCGAGCCCAGCAAGCTCGACGCGCTTGCTGACAATCTGATCCCGTAATCTCTGTACGGTGCTGTTATCGGAGATGTTGTATGCCTTGCTGCCACTCTTTTGCTCACCGAGTTTTTCGTTCGCAGCGCTGAGCGATGCCTGTGCTGAGGCAGCCTCGACCTCTGCCTTGCCGATCTCCTTGTCATACGAGGCCATCTGCTCGATCACTGCTTTCGCCTGATCTTCTGGACTGTATACTTTATGCTCACGGCTGAACTGTGCAAGACTATCCTCGGCTTCTTCCGCCTCCTTTTTTGTTCCATTGATACGCTCATCGAGGAACTTCATAAGGAGAGACTGTGTCTGTTGGTTCATATTTGTCTGCATGAGGAGAAAATTGTCGACGACAGTCTGCGAGATCTGCTGTGCCTCCTCAGGGCTTTTGCCACGTGCCGTCACCTCGATGAGGTTTGTCCCTTTGGTATTCTTGATATCAAGCATACTTTTCGCAAATTCCTTTGCCGTCGGTTTTTTTTCTGTATCAAAGTCGATGCTATCGATAATCGGGTCGAGTACGGTACGTGACTTCATCAGCTCGATGTAGTTCGTCGTGGGCGAAGAAACACTTCCCCCTCCCAGTCCACCGAGCCCCAGTGCTGCCATTGCACTTGCAGCCCCCGAGATATCCATTTTAGCAGTCTTGCGCGTCTGAACCAAAGTCGTCGACTCATACTGTTTTGGTAGGAAAAAAGAAATCACGAGGGCAAGAATTGTACAGATGCCCACGATGCAGAAGATCACAGGCTTGTGATCGCACATGATACGAAACAGTCTTGAGAGATCAATCGAGTCTTCGTTGTGATCCATGCTTTCCTCTTTCTATTCTGCCAATGCTTTGTACATCGTAAATACATTCAGATACGGCAGGACATCCTCCTGGAACTTGATGCCGTTCGAGGTCGGCACGTAGACGATATCGCCGTCCTGTAGCGCTAGGTTCTGCGTCAGATCATGCTTCTTAATGTAGCTCTTCAGGTTCACCTGTTTATAGTACATTGTGTCGCCGACAACGCGGATCACCTGCACCTGTGTACTACGTCCACGATTCGTAAAGCCGCCTGCCGAGGTGATCGCCGCATAGGTGTTTAGCGTGTCGGCAGACATCTCCTTGATGCCAGGGTCTCGTACCTCTCCCATGACATAGACATTTCGTTTTCCGTATTTCTTGACACCGACGGAGAGCTCTGGAAAGCGCAGATAGCGATGCATCCGCTCAGAAATCAAGTCCCGCGCCTCATCAAGGGTAAGTCCTGCCAGCCGCAACGAGCCCGCATAGGGAAGCTGCGCGTAACCATCGGGACCGATCATAACAGAGTCGAGCGCCGCACCGTTTAGTGTCCCAGTTCCCAAAGTGGAATTAAATCCGACAATCTGAACACTGATCTCATCATATTTGCTCAGACGATACGTCTCACCATGGCGCGCCCCAGTCGTTGTCGCCATCCGGAAGTCTCCTCCCTCGACGACGTGATACGGTACATCCGTACTTGGTGTAGGCGCGTTTGCCTGTGTTGCCTGCGGCATCCATATAAGGCATGCGGCAAGTGCCACTACGCAGACTCCTACTGGTTTCTTTTTCCACGTCATGGTACAATTCTCCTTTATTTTGATGCAAAATGCTTTAGAACAGCTCCAACATCTTGAACAAAAATACCCAGCCGAAGATGGTAAAGCAGGCAAGCGCGCTGCTGTAGACGACGCTGTTGCCCGCAAGCTCGGCATCCGCCTGCATCTGCTGTGCCATGGCAAAGCCCGCTACGGCACAGGGCGTGGCAAAGATCGCAATGAGCGTGACGAGCTCGACGCCGCGAAAGCCGAGTGCAACGGCACAGGCGAGTACAACGGCAGGTACGAGGACAAGACGCGAAGCGACCGAGAAGATGAGCTGGGGCAGATGTGTGTGATAGCTGCCGCCGTGAAATGACGCCCCGAGGATGATCAGCGCAACGGGGGTGGTCGCCGCCGCGATCTGCGCGACGGGTTTCAGCACGGGCATAGGAATCGGCAGTTCTACGATACGACACAATGCCCCGACAATCGCGCCGAGGATCATCGGGTTCATGACAACGCCGCGCAGGATGTGCGGCAGGTCGAAATGCCCGCCGCGAAATGTCTCCAGAACGAACACGCCGAGGATGTTGTAGAGGGGAACGATGACGGCGATCATCATGGTCGGAATCGCAATCGCCTCGTCGCCGAAGATGTTGCCGACAAGGGGAATGCCCATGAGGACATAGTTGCCGCGAAAACTCGCCTGGATCATTGGGCCGCGCCGCGCATTGTCCTTTTCGATCATGCAGACGATCGCGCCGAAGACGAGTGCCGTCAGGAGGACGCCGCCCGCGCCGAAGATCATGAGCATCGGCTGAAACGCTGTCTGCGGGTCAGAGATGTAGATGTTGTAGAACATCATGAAGAAGAAGAACACGCGGAAGACCATGCTGTTCACGTGCCTCAGCTCTTCCTCGGTAAGGAGGCGCGAGTGCTTGACGAAAAGGCCGACGGCCATCAGACAAAACAGAGGGACAACGCCACCGAGTGCGACAAAAAAATTACTCAACACGACGAATCCCCTCCATCCCTTGTCCTATATTATAGCAGGAAAAGAAAAGGAGGGCAATGGATAAACCTGTTGGCCCCCTTCCACCGCTCACGCGGTCCCCCTTACTGACCTGTCCAAGAAGCAAGTCCACAGGACGAAGCTGATTGGGTAACAGGTCGTATGGGAAAACGTCCCAAGAACACGAGCGACAGCGATGTGTGATTGGCTGACGTTGACCGCTCCCCGTCATACGGGGAAGGCTTTGGGGAATAATGGCACATTAGCTTCCCCCGCCACGCGGGGGAAGTGGCGAGCATGCGAGCCGATGGGGGTTATCCCTCATAGATCTGCATTTTCCGCGCGCGGAAGGTGACGACAGTGAGGTCAAAGGCGTGGGCGAGCTCGCGTGCGCGGTCGTAGTTTCGTCCGACGCCCTCGGGGACGTGGGCATCCGAGCCGATGGTGACATAGCGTCCGCCGAGCTCGCGGTAGCGGCGGCAGACGGGGGCGAGTTCCTTGATGCCGCGCGGCGCGGAGAGGCGGCGCGTATTGATCTCGATGACGGTGTCCGTCTCGATGAGCGCACGCAGGACGGCATCGATGTCGTCGGCAAAGGCTCCGTAGCTGATCTCGGGATGCGCGAACGTGGCATTCCGCGCGATGTAGTCGATGTGCGCGAGGGCGTCGATGAAGGGATGCGCGTAGATCTCGTCGCGCATGACGGTAAAGTACTCATGGTACATCTCCGCCTTTTCGCGCCCCGCAAAGGTCTCAGGATAGTAGAGATCCTTGCACTCCAAAAAGTGAATCGAGCCGAGGACAAAGTCAAACGGAACACGCTGCACGAACGCGGCGTTTTTTTTGCGTGCGCTCGCCATCATCCCCATCTCGACACCGAGCGATAGATTCCCCGCTGTGCGCAGGGGCTCATACGCCGTCCAATACGCCTCGGGATCAAAGATGAACTGCTCCTCTCCCGCCGACGGGTAGTCATAGTCCAGATGCTCAGTGAAGACAAGCCCGATCCCCTGCTCCTCTGCACGGGCAAGAGCCTCCTCTGCCCGCATCTCGGAGTCGGCAGAAAACGATGTATGAATATGGCTGTCAAAGAACATGGTCATTCCTCCTCCGGCAGGATCCCGCCCACCGCATCAGAGAGCCGCGCAAAGTCCGCGAGGGAGAGCTGCTCGCCGCGCAGCGATTCGGCAATCCCTGCCGCCGCAAGTCCTGCACGGCACAGTTCCTTCGTCAGTCCCGCCCCTGTGAGCGCATTGAGGAGGGTCTTGCGCCGCTGTCCGAAGGCGGCGCGAACGAGACGGAAGAACAGTTTTTCATCGGCGGGGTGAACGACCGGTGTCTCGCGCACGCGGCAGGCAATCACGGCACTCGTGACCTCAGGCGCGGGCATGAAGGCGCGCGGCGGCACGTCCATCACGATGCGCGCATCCGTATGATACTGCACGGCAACGGAGAGTGCGCCGTAGTCCTTCGAGCCGGGGCGCGCGGTCATGCGGACGGCGACTTCCTTCTGCACCATGGTCACCATGCGCTCGATGGGCAGATGCTGTTCGAGGAGTGCCATGAGGATCGGGGTGGTGATGTAGTAGGGAAGGTTCGCAACGACTTTGAACCGCTCTCCCGCACCGAGGTTCAGGATGCGGAGGATATCCAGCTTCAGGATGTCGCCCGGCACGACGGTCACGTTGTCATAGCCCTTCAGTGTCTCGGCGAGGACGGCAGGGAGTTTTTTGTCCAGCTCGACGGCGACGATGCGCGCACCGCTCTCGGCGAGCCCCTGCGTCAGCGTGCCGATGCCGGGGCCGATCTCGAGGACAGTGTCTGCGGGGCTGAGGTCAGCCGCATCCACGATGGCGCGCACCACGCCCGCATCCACGAGGAAGTTCTGCCCGAGCCGCTTGCTCGCGCGCAGGTGAAAGGCGCTCAGGATGTGGCGCGTGACCTTGGGGTCGGCGATCACGGGGATACTTGCGTTCATTCCATGTCCTCCCATGCGGCAGTAAACTCCGCGCGTGTAATGCCATAGGTGTTGAGGCGACGCAGAAATGTCTTTGCATTCGCAAAGCCGAGCCCAAGACGGCGTCCGAGCTGTGCGCGCCGTGCGGCGGCATCCCCCGTTCCCGTTAGTCCCGCGTGCATCATATCGCTCATGGAAAACGTCTCCTCCGGTTCTTCCATCGGCGTACGTACCTTGTCGAGTGCTGCACGGACAGCCGCAGGGGACGCCTGCTCCACGCCGATATCGCCGTCTCCTGCATTCGTTGCGTCCTCCACGGGGATAAAGGCGTGACGGGCACGCGGGAACATCTCGGTCAGGCGCGCACGGATGCGCTCGCCGACCGTATCGGGGTCGGTGAGGATGATGATGCCGCGCTTTTCATAGGCCGCACGGATATTTTTGATCGCCGCATTGCGCAGGCGAAATCCGTCGGTGATGATGCAGTCCGCATCGACCGCACGCCGCACCGCTGCAACGTCCATCTTGCCCTCGACGATGATGACTTCTTTGATCACAATCGGCTCTTACACTCCTCATCCTGACATGTCACTGTATTCGCCCCTTCCACCGCTCACGCGGTCCCCCTCCCCCGTAAACGGGGGAGGCTTTTTCATTTACAGGATACTGACTTTCCTATCGTAATACGGAGAGGTTTCATACAGCTTCTTCCAGCGGGTCTTTCACCACGGGTGATGCATAGACCGTAAACGGATCAATATCGATACATTTCGTTTCATCGCGATTGCCGGCAATATCCCATGCAACTGTACCGTTCATCACCGTCAGACGATCCACGAACACCTTACGGTCACGAAGCTGTGCGAGGATGCCCGAGCGCATGACGAGCTCCGATGCATCGTAACGGCGCACCGTGCCATCGTTGAAATACGCATAGACGGTGTAGTTATCCCCTGGGACAACCTGCAGTACTTCGGGGAAGAAACGAGAATCCATCTTCCTCATCTCCTTATCATCGGCGGTATCGGATTGGGCTCTCTGCCAGCCTTGACCAATTCCCAGTCCTGCATGAGTTCATCCTGATAGAGAACACACCATGCCAAGACAAGTTTTAGCTGTCGATTGGGAAGGTACCCATTCAAAATACTGGCATTCTGAATATCTATCGTGGCTTTATTCCCTGCATATTCCGCATGGATATGCGGAGGGTTATGATCGTTGTGGTAAATCGTGATACGGATACCAAAGAACAGGCTGATTTCAGGCATGCGATTCTCTCCCCGTCGTCAAAAACTTCCCCACTTCCGCATACAACCGTTCATGAATCTCCTCGATGGGGAGCGGTGTGCCGTCCGCACTCGATGGGATGCGTACCCATCCGCAGCGTGCGGCGAGCAGGACGTAGGCATCGTGGGTGCGGCGCAGGTAGTCTGCGTCGCGCTCGTGGATGTCGGGTGTCTCTCCCTTCGCCTGTGCACGCGCAGCGATCAGGCGCTCTGCCGCACACGGCTCCATGTCGAGGAAGAATACGGCATCGGGGACGGGCAGTCCGAGTTTGTTGAACTCGAAGTCATAGAGCCAGTCGAGGAAGGCATCACGCTCCGCCGCGTCCCCGATCTTCACCGCCTGATGCACCATGTTCGATGTGGTATAGCGGTCGGCGAGGATGATCGTCCCCGTCGCATAGTCCGCTCCCCACTTCATCCGATAGGAGGCGTAACGGTCAACGGCAAAGAAGGTCGAGGCGGCGTACGGATTCACCTCGTCCGCCTGCGTGCCGAAGTCACCGCGCAGGTACATCCGCACGGGCATCGACGCATCCGCCGCGTAGTCGGGAAAGGTAACGGCGCGTACGCGATGCCCCTCGCGTATGAGCCGCTGCGTGAGAAGGCGCGTCTGCGTTTCCTTGCCCGAGCCGTCGCCCGCTTCGATGATAAAGAGCTTTCCGCGTGCCATACTTATCCTTTCGCAATTACCGTCACCGTATCGAGAGATGCATCCGCCGCCCCCACGACACGTGCACCGATCGCGCGCATCGTCTGAAGATAGCGGAGGGTCGCCGCGTCGATCACGTCGCCGGGCGCGAGGACGGGGATGCCCGGCGGGTAGAACACGATCGTCTCTGCCGCTATGCGCCCCACGGCATGCGCCATAGATACTTGCTCCGTACGCGCAAAATACGCCTCGCGCGGCGTAAGTGCCGTCTCCGGCAGTGGGGGCAACGCACAGAGTGCCGCCTCCCCCGCTCCGCGCGAGGTACAGAGCGGCGCACAGGTCTCCGCCATCGTGCGCAGTGCCGCATAGAGCCGTTCCGTCTCCTGTGCGCCGTCCGCATAGGAGAGGAGAAAGAGCACGTTGCGTGCATCCGCCAGCTCACAGGCGATCCCCTGCCGCCGCAGCTCCTCCTCTGCCGCAAAGCCCGTCATGCCGAGCCCCATCACCTGCACGGTGATCTTCGTCGGATCGAGCGCCGCCATTCCGGGCGCACCCATGTACTCCGCACCAAACGCCCACAGCCCCGGAATCTCATTGATGCGCCGCCGCAGATCATCGGCACGGTGAATGAGCGTGCCAAGCCGCTCTGCTCCTTCCTCCTCCATCTGCTCCCGTGCCAGATCGAGGGCCGCGAGAAAGATCTCGTTCGGACTGGTCGTCTGGAGTACCCCCGATGCTGCGCGAATCCGCTCGGCAGACACGCGTCCGCCGCGTGCGAGGAGCATCGAGGTCTGCGTCAGTGAGCCGAGCATCTTGTGCGTGCTCTCCGCCGAGAGGTCTGCGCCCGCCGCCATGGCAGACGGCGGCAGCTCCTGTGCAAAGGCAAAATGCGCCCCGTGCGCACTGTCTGTGAGGAGGAGCATCCCGTGTGCGTGAAGATGCGTGGCAATCGCCGCCAGCTCCGAGGTCACGCCGTAGTAGGTCGGATGGATGAGGAGCGCAGCGCGTGCCTCAGGATGCTCCCGCACCGCACGTTCCACCGTCGCGTACGATACGCCCATCGCGATCCCGAGCCGTGTGTCGATCACGGGGGCAAGCCAGACGGGGCGCACGCCCGTGAGGATCATCGCGCCGACGATGGAGCGGTGTGCGTTGCGCGGCACGAGGATGGTATCGCCGGGCGCGGCCGCCGCCATCAGCATCGTGTGGACAGCACCCGTCGTCCCGTTCACCATAAAGTATGCTGCGTCCGCACCGTACGCGCGCGCCGCAAGCTCCTCCGCCGTACGGATGCAGCCCGTCGGCGCATGGAAGTCATCGAGCTCCGCCGAGAGCGAGACATCCGCGCGCAGGCCCTCGTCCGTCAGCAGCCGACGCAGCAGCGGATGTGCCCCGCGCCCGCCCTTGTGCCCCGGTGTGTGATAGGGGGCAACGCCCAGCCCCACATAGCGGAGCAGAGCCTCGGCAATCGGTGCGCTCACGCGTCCTCCACCATGCGGTTGCGCACGCGCAGATGCACCTTCGTCCCCTTGCCCGGCTCAGAGAGGATCTGGATCTCGGCGCCAATGAGCTTTGCCCGCTCCTCCATGCCGATCATGCCGAAGTGCCGCCCGCGCCGTTTGCGCTGCGCCTCCATGTCGAGCGAATCGCCCTCCGCCTCATCCTCGGGCTCGTCGATCTGGTTGGGGGCAAAGCCGACCCCCTCATCCGCGATCAGGAGGGTGAGCGCCTGCGACGTATAGTGCATGCGCACGCGCACCTTATCCGTCCGTGCATGCTGGGCGACGTTGTTGAGTGCCTCCTGGACGATGCGGAACACAGCGATCTCCACGTGTTTCGGCAGGGCATAGTAGTCGCCCTCCAGACTGAATGTCCCGTGCAGTTTGCCGCGCTCGCCAAAGAGGGCGATCAGCTGCTCCACGGCCTGCGGGAGCCCGAGATCGTCGAGTGCCATCGGCCGCATATCGAAGATGATCTGGCGGACGCTCGTCAGGCATTTGCGAATCTCGCCGCGCAGCTCTTCGAGTGTTTTCTTTGCCTCCGCCATGTCCTGATCCATCAGGCGCTCGACAATGGTCGTCGTGAACAGGCTGTTCGCGAGGTCCTGCGCGGGGCCGTCGTGGATCTCGCGCGAGATGCGATAACGCTCCTCCTCGGTCGCCTTGATGATACGCGCACCGACGAATTTGTCCTTCTGCACCGCCTCGATCTTCCACAGGACACCGCTCACCTGCGTGCTGAGATAGCTGACGACAGAGCCGATGGAGAGTGCCATGTGCTCTGCCCGCGCCACGACCTTCAGCAGGTAACGCAGGCGGATCTCGAGCTTGTCGCGCTCGACGCGGAGGGACTGCTCCTTCTCGCGCTCGATCGCAAGGTTGATCTGGATGATGGAGACTGCCTCATAGGTCTTTCGGATCTCGTCCTCCGTGTACTCCGTGAACTTCTCACTGACCTCTGCGAGCCGCAGACGCGCGCGCCGCTCATCCTCGGCCAGTCCGTCCACGCGCTCAATGGTCTCGCCGACCCGTTCCTTCAGCTCTGCAAGGCGGCGGCGTGTCTCCTCCACCTCGGTCCGCATATTCTCATAGATGTCAAAGATCTGCGTTTTATTATCTTCAATGGTATTGATCGTATTGGTCAGCAGTCGGCGCAGGTGCCCCTCTTCGGCGCCCTCCGCAGGCGTCTCATCCGCCGTGGCACTGCTCATACGCCATTTTTCCGTTTTACGCATCGTATCCTCCTATCTCTTTGCGCCCTATTGTACCCCATTTGACGCGAAAAGTCACGCCGCCTCCCTCCTCTTGCATTTTCTGTCAAAAATCGGTAAAATGTCAAAACGGAGAGAAAAATACAAGAACACGAAACGAAAGCATAGGTGAACCCGATGAGTATTTTTTCACGTTTCCTGCCGAAGCGCAAGCCGCCCGAGCTGAAGAATAATATCCCGAAGGAGAAGGAGAACATTCGCAAGACCTTCGCCGTCTACTGCGCGAAGCATCACAAGCCGAAGAACGGCAAGCTCTGCCCCGCCTGCACGGCACTGCTCGCGACCGTGTTTACGAAAATGGATCGCTGCCCCTACGGCATCACGAAGCCGATCTGTGACCGCTGCGACCGTCCGTGCTTCGGTGCGAAGGCGACGCAGGATTTCCTCACGATCATGAAGTCCGCGCAGCGCGGGATGTTCCTGCGCCACCCCGTCATGGCGATCAAGCACAAGCTCGCGAGCATGGGCGTGGACTACGCGAAGTATCAGCAAGAGAAGAAGACGACGGATAAGGCAAAGGCGAAGGAGAAGGCGGCAAAGGCGCGCGCCAAGGACAAGGAAAAGAAGAAGTAAAGCGATACGCAAAAAGGACGGCAGATGAAGTCACCGCTTCGTCTGCCGTCCTTTTGCATGCACTGCTTATGCGAGGCTCTTGACGTAGTCCCTGAGCTGCTCGGTGGCACGCGTCACCTGCGAGAGGTTCGCCGTGATCTCCTGCGTGGAGGCCGCCTGCTGCTCACTGATGGAGCCCGTCGTCTCGATGGAATGCGAGATGTCCTCGACCGCGCGGTTCATCTCCGTCAGCGTCACCTGGATGCGCTCCGTCGCCTCACGCGACTGCTCGGCGAGCTTGCGCACCTCCTCGGCAACAACGGCAAAGCCGCGTCCCTGCTCGCCTGCACGTGCCGCCTCGATGGCTGCGTTCAGGCCGAGCAGATTCGTCTGTCCTGCGATGTTCGTGATGAAGTCGATGACCTTGATCGTGTCGGCGTTGCGCTCCTGGAGGAATTTCGCCTGCTGGACGGACTCCTGCCCTGCCTTTGCGAGCTCCGTCGCACTCTTGGCGACCTGCTCGATCGCCTGAAAGACGGTCTGGGTCGATGTCGCGATCTGCTCGATCGACGTCATCAGGCGCTCATGATCGATCTTCGCATCGACCGTCTCCGCTACGACCTTATTTTCTTTCACTGCTTCTGCCATATCTCTTCCTCCCTGATCCACCCCGAGGATCATGCTCTCTTTCATTGTCACTTAATTTATTCCACAGAGATAAAAAAATACCTTCTCATGATAAAGATTTTTTTGCCGTTATTCGGGCAAGAGAATGATGTTCACGGGCAAATTCGACGCCCCCGGCGGCGAGTAGGTAAAGGTGACGGGATGAACGGCACTGTACGTCCCGAGATCGGCCAGCTCCGTATATTGTGTGAGGACGAGCAGTCCCTCTGTGCGTGCCTGTGCGATCTGCGGCGGTTCGGGCAGCGTCTGGTCGCCGAAGTACGCCCGCGATGCAGGCGTCTCGATGAGGCGACTGTGTCCGTCGCTGACGGCCGTCACCGCGCCCGCATAGACGCCGCCGAGCGGACTGAGGAAGCAGCGCACCTGCCCGCGTCCCGTCATGGGCAGCGCAATGTGGTAGAGGATGCCGTAGTTGCCGTAGTTGACGACGGGCGTCCCGTCCGTTGCATCCACGCCGCTGCGATAGATGTCGTGAACGTTGTCGCCGATGGGGAAATACGCAGCACCATCCCGCAGGGGATCGTAGGCGCGCGGCAGCGTGACGACGCGATCCATACGCTGGAACGTGCCGCGCAGGGCGACCTCGTCGCGCGGCAGGACACGCGCCGTGCGCAGGAAGGAAAACGGATCGACATCTGCCCCGTACATGACGACGGAGACGCGCACGGGAGCATTGGCGTGAAAGTCGTAGACCCCGTAGACCAGCTCACCGGGCGCGAGCACGGTCGTATTCATCACGGGGGAGAGCAGGCGCGGCCGCTCCTTCGCCACGTAGATGCGCTCCTCGTGCTGCGCGGGGTCGAAGTAGGCGATCTGCGTTGCCTTGCCGACGCGCAGGTAGTCTGTGCTCGGCGTACTCGTGCCGCCGCGCGTGACAGAGACGATGGCGAGGTTGGCCTCCGTCTCGAGGATGACTGCGACCTTCTTCGGCTGTGCCGTGTCGTTCAGATGATAGTAGAGAACACGCGCATCGCCCTCCACCGTGTCACGATAGAGGATGCCGCTCTCCTTGACATACTCCGGGCTGTCCGAAAAGAGCAGCGTTCCGCCCGTATCCTCCGTCATCACATCCCAGCGGCGCATCATACGCGAGCGGCCGGGGGCAAATACAGGGTTTTGCGGCGGCGTCGTTTCCCCGATGATGCCTGCGACACGTTCGCGGATGTTCGTCTTGCCTGTGGTGCGTTCATGGATATTTTGTTCCGCCGCACCGCGCTCACGTACCACGGTCGTCCCCTCACTGTACGGAGCGGCAGCTCCCGCATGCCCCGCGCAAAGCAGGACAGCAGCCATTGCTGCCGCCCGCAGCCCCTTGATCCCCTTCTTCATTCCCCTATAGTCCCTTTCCTTATGAATATCAATGTCCACGCACCGTGCGGCACAGCTTCTCGATCGGTGCACGCAGTCCCTCGGGCAGCTCTGCCACCCGCACGGCGGCACGCGCCGCGAGATCTGCCTTCAGCAGCCGCAGGCGAAACTCCGTCAGTCCGAGATGCGGCGCGGGGATGTTGACGCGGTGCAGGCGATACGGATTCGTCTCGAACGTATTGAGCCCCGCCTCACCCGTCACCGCCGTCAGGTAGTTCTCCTCGGCGAGCATGGTCACGATGCTATCGTCATACGCGCCGTTCGGATAGGAAAAGCTGTAGATCGTCCCCATCCCGCGCCACTCGAGGAGCAGTTTTGAGAGCCGCAGCTCGTCGCGCTGCTCCGTCGGCGTGAGCGTCGTGAGCGGGATGTGGTTCGCCGTGTGACTGCCGACCTCCATGCCACTGTGCTCGAGATCAAAGAGGTTGTCCCACGTCATGTAGCCGGGCTGTCCGATGTCGTTCGTCACGACGTAGAACACCGCCTTCATCCCGCGCTCCTGCAGCATTGGGAGCACGACGCGCCAGTTGTCCTCATAGCCGTCGTCAAAGGAGAGGATCACGGGCTTTGCGGGCAGTTCCTGCTTGCCCTTGCGCGCACGTGCGTAGTCCTGCGGCGTGATGGTCGTATAGCCCTCCTGCGCGAGGTAGTCCAGCTGTGCCGCAAACGCGGCGGGTGGGACGGCGTAGCGCACCTCATCCGGTTTTGCGTCATCCTTCACCATGTGATACTCCAGTATGGGAAAGCCCGACGGCTGTGCCGTCAGCAGCCATGCAGCAGCCGCCAACATAATGAGCAGCGGCAGCGGCAGTCCATGGGTGAGCCGCCGCGCAATACCTCGCATCAATCCTGTTCCTCCTCCGACGCCTTGCGGATCTTCCGCAGACGATGACTCATGCCTGATTTACTGATGTGGCAGAGCGCAGCCAGCTCTGCCATGCTGATCTCGGGATGGGCGCGCCGCATCTCTGCCGTCTCGCGCAGGTCGGCAGGCAGCGCGGCGAGCCGTCCGCTGCGCGCCAGCCGCTCAATCGCCGCGAGCTGATCTGCCGCCGCATCCACCGCACGCTGGAGGTTCGCCGTCTCGACGTTGACGAGGCGGTTCACCTGTGCGCGCACTTCCTTGAGGTTGCGCGCGACCTCGATCTCCTCTGCCGCCTCCTCCGCGCCAATGAGCGAGAGGAAATCCATGACGGCGTCGCCCTCTTTGAGATAGACGACGTACATCTCGTGGCGGTCGGTCAGCCCGACAGGGAAATGCAGGCGGCGCAGGAGCATGTGGAGTGCGCGCGCCATCTCCTCGCTCCGCGCCGTGATCTCGAGGTGGCACGCCGCCTCGGGACGATTGACGCTGCCGCCGCCGAGAAATGCACCGCGCAGATAGGCGGCGCGACAGCACTTTTTGCGCAGCAGGGCGAGATCGCTCGTGCTGCGCAGGCTCCCACCGGCAAAGCCGAGCTGCGCGAGCAGCGGCGTCGCCGCCGCACCGGCGGCTATATTGACGATGTAGGTGCGCCGCCGCAGCTGCGGCATGCGCTCCATCGCGACGGAGGTCTCAATCGCGCCGTCCATCGCGCGCAGCAGACGGATCACGCGGCGCGCTACGGCAGCACTCGCCGCCGTAAAGCGCAGCCCCACCCCGCGCGCACCGTCCGTCTGCACGGAGGCACCCATGCGCAGGAGTGCCGCGAGCTCTGCCGTCTGACAGCAGGCACGGTCGACATCCGTGCGCGAGAGCGCATTTTTCACATCCGCAGCAAAGGACGGCATCTCAGCTCACCCGAAAGTCGTAGACCATGCGCATGACGTTGCGGCTGAGCTTGTCGGGATCGTGGCGCACGGCATCCGTCTGACTGATGATGTCCGCTGCGACAAATCCGATGCCGAGGGCGTTGATCGCCTCCTCGTCCACGGCAACGGGGTAGATGTCCTGTGCAGCGTACTGTTTGCGCAGCTCGGCAGAGATCGGTGCGTTATTGACGAGCATGAAGTCGATCGTTCCGCGCCCTGCGTGCTTGAGGATCGCCTCTGCGTGCATGGACGCTGTATAGCCATCGGTCTCGCCGGGCTGGGTCATCACATTGCAGATGTAGATCTTGAGGGCGCTGCTTTTGCGCAGCTCCTCGGCGACACCGCTGACAAGGAGGTTCGGCATGATGCTCGTATAGAGACTGCCGGGGCCGAGGATGATCGCATCCGCCGTGCGGATCGCCTCGAGGGCGGAGGGCACAGGTGCGACATCCTGCGGGAACAGGCGCACGCGGCGGATGCGTCCCGGCACCTCGGGGATGCGTGACTCGCCCTCGACGACCGTACCGTCCTCGAGGATCGCGTCGAGCCGCACGGACTCCTTCGATGCGGGCAGGACACGGCCCTTGACCGCGAGAACCTTCGAGGACTCGCGCAGTGCCGTCTCCATGTCGCCCGTGACCTCCGCCATCGCCGCGAGAAAGAGATTGCCGAAGCTGTGTCCCGCGAGGTCGCTTGAGCCCTCAAAGCGGTGCTGAAAGAGTTTTTCCATCAGCGGCTCGGTATCGGCAAGCGCGACGAGACAGTTGCGCAGATCGCCCGGTGGGATGATGCCGAGCTCCTCACGCAGACGCCCCGAGGAGCCGCCGTCGTCCGCCACCGTCACAACGGCAGTCACGTTGCTCGTCAGTTCCTTGATACCGCGCAGGAGCACCGAGAGTCCATGTCCGCCGCCGATCACCGTGACGGTCGGGCCGCGGCTGAGCCGCGTCTTTTCGTAGACCATATCCACGAGACGCGCCGACGTGCCCTCAGGCATCAGGGCCGTGATGACAGAACGGATAACGTGACGCGTCGCCACGAGCATGAGAACGCTGCCGACGAGGAAGGCAAGTGCGCCAGCCACTGCCGTGAAGCCGTAGTCGTAGCTGCCCTGCCATGTATAGACAAAGCGGAAGATTGCCTCCTCGATGGCATCGATGTACTTATAGTTGAAGATCAGTGCAACGCCCAGTCCGACAAGAAGCGTGCCCAGCGCAAAGACAAAGAGCCAGCGCTTGAACCCCATGCCGGGATAGAGCCATTTTATCAGATGCATGGATTCGTCATCCCTCGCTCACGTGTTCCTGCACCTCATTCTTCATGAGGTCACGATGTTCCAGCCGTGCCGCATAGTGTTTCTTGATACGGTCGTAGAGATGCTTTGCGATAAAGACACTGCGGTGCATCCCGCCCGTACAGCCGACGGCGATCACGAGCTGGCTTTTTCTCTCCTTCACATACTGCGGCAGGAGAAAATCGACGAAGTTGTCGAGATGTTCCTCAAACTTCTGTGTCACATCCCATGACTCGATGTAGGATGCGACCTGCGGAACAGTGCCGCTCTTGCTGCGGAGGGAGTCGATATAGAACGGGTTCGGCAAAAAGCGCACGTCAAAGACGAGATCGGCATCGAGCGGGATGCCGTACTTGAAGCCAAACGACAGGATGTTCACGCTCATCTGCGCATCCGCGCCCGGCGCATCGTAGTGGCGGCGGATGATGTCGCGCAGCTCCGCCTTGCGCAGCTTCGATGTGTCGACGATCTGCGTCGCACGCTCCCGTATGGGTGCGAGACGGTTCCGCTCGCGCGTCACGCCCTCGGAGATACGCGCATCCGGGGCGAGCGGATGCGGCCGCCGCGTCTCCTTGTAGCGGCGGATGATCACGTCGTCCGATGCCTCGATAAAAAGCAGCTCGTAGGGTACGCCGCCCGCATCCAGCTCACCGAGCACGCGCACAAAGTCATCGAAGAACTCACGGCTGCGTGTGTCCACCACGATGGCGGCACGGCTGATCTGCCCGTGCGTCTCACGGCAGAGATCAATGAACTTCGGGATGAATACCGGCGGGAGATTATCCACACAAAAGTAGCCGAGATCCTCCATATAACGCGCGGCGAGCGACTTTCCGCCCCCCGACAGCCCCGTCACGATCACGGGACGGAATTTCTCTGTGGGATGTTTCATATCCATCATCGTCCCCCCTTACAGTACAAATTTTTCCACGGCGGCGGCAATCCCGTTGTCATCATTGGATGCCGTGACATAGGACGCAAGTTCTTTCGCCGCCGGAAGACCGTTCGCCGGGACGACAGAGAATGCGCCCATCGCGAGCATCTCCACATCATTGTCCGCATCGCCTGCGACCATGACCTCGTCCATGGTCAGCCCCAGCGCATCGGCAAGGGCGCGCACGCCGACCGCCTTGCTCGTGTCGGGCGGCGTGATGTCGACGCTCGTTCCCGTGTTCTGCTGGACGCAGACGGCATCGCCGAACGCCTCCGCCACGGTGCGTGCATGATGGGCAATCCCCTGATCGAGGTCGCGCAAGACGAACTGCGGCACCTCGTCAACATAGTGCAGATAGTCCTCCCCCGCCGCATGGACGCGGAAATTCGCCGTCGTCCGATAGGCGGTGAAATAGTCCTCCCGATACGTGGGCGCATAGATCTCCGCCCCGCTGTACCAGTTCACATACCAGTCCCGCGCATAGCAGAACGTCAGGAACTCCCCGACAAATGCGGGGTCAAAATAGCGGGCAAAGAGCGGCGCCTCCGCCCCCGTGCCGACGTATGCCCCGTTGCAGCAGACGACGGGCGCACGTGAGCCGAGCAGCCGCGCAAAGTGGAGTGCGGAGCACAGCATCCGCCCCGTCGCAATGGTGACGGTGACGCCGCGCGCCATGGCGCGTGCGAGGATGTCCTTCGTCCGCACCGTGATCGTCTTGTCCGAGGTCAGGAGCGTTCCGTCGAGATCGAGTGCGATGAGTTTGATCGCCATTCCTTTATCCTCTCCGTATCGGAACAGGTGCATCCGCACCCATGCCAAGTACATACGTATAGATTGCCGCCGCAAGGCCGTTCTCAGTGCAGGACAGCGTCTCGCAGTCCGCCTCCGCCTTGACCTCGGGGAAGGCGTTCCCCATTGCAACGCTCGTGCCTGCCGCCTTCAGCATCGGCAGGTCGTTGTACGCATCGCCGATCGCCATCGTCTCCGCAATGGGGATATCCAGCTTTGCCGCGAGTGCCGTGAGCGCCGATGCCTTCGAGACGCCCTTCACGACGATCTCAACGAGCCGATCTGCCGAGCGCGTCACGTCGATGTGCGTGCCGAACGCACCTAGGATCTCCTGTGCGCGCGCCTCACTCACGTCGCGTCCCTCCGTCACGAGGAGCAGCTTGCAGTTCCCCGCGAGATGCGCGAGCATCCCGTCCTGCCCGACCGCCTCGCCCGTGAGTTTCTGCGAGTCCTCGTAAAAGCGCGACTCCTCGCAGGCGGCGGCGTAGCGGAGCACGCCCCCGCTGTAGCTCTGGATGTACCAGCCGCGCGCCTGCGCGAATGTGATGATGTCGCGTGCGAGCGACGGGGCAAGGGCGTACTCCTCATAGACATGTCCGCTCGGGCTCTTGATGAGTGCCCCGTTGTAGGCGATGATCGGCACATCGACGCCGAGTGCCTCAGCGACGGGCAGTGCCGCCTCGAACATGCGCCCCGTCGCAATCGTCACGGTAATCCCCGCACGCACGGCGCACTGTACCGCTGCGATATTCTCTGCTGAAACGACATTGCCGTTTGGCAGCATCGTCCCGTCCAGATCCGACACAAATAACTTTACCGCCATGATGGCTTCCCCTCCGTATCCATTTCCCAAGGGAATCGCTGATAAAATGAAGTCCGTCAGATTGGCGTAGATTTTTTCGTCCGAACAAGGAGGAAAACCGGACGCATAGCTAAAGCTATGTGGAGGATTTTCCGACGAAGTGCGGGCAAAAAAGATGCGCTAAGATGGCGGTGCTGAATTTATCAGTGCTTCCCAAGCATTCCCCCTGCACATCCCACGGGAAACTGCTGACAAAATCATTTCCCCTATGCTATAATCATCTCAATCAAGAAAGGAGCGTTCCTGTGCTCAGCATCTTTCGCCAACTGATCGTCGTCGTCGCCCTGCTCCTCATCCTCGTCGGCATCTTCGGGCTCTCGTACACGTACCGCATCGATCATCGCAGTGCGCGCAGTCTCTCTGCGTACGCGACCATTGATTTTCGCGCATCCTATACCGGAGAGGGACGGCTCGAGGGCGCGACGCTGTCCCTGCTCGACTATCGCTACGACGGCGCAAAATTCCTGCCCGACGTCATCCTCTACACCGACGGAGCGGCGTGGGAGATGAAGGCGGCGACAAAGTATACGCCGCATCCCGTAGAGGGCGCGGACAGCCCCTACAAGAACGAGAACAAGATGTTCCTCGTGTTCCCGCGCGCCAGCCTGCCCGCCATCCGCAAGGCAGTGAGCCTCCGTCTGCGCTTCTATTACGACAACGGGCAGACCGTCGACCTCCCGCTGAACGAGTCCGACCTCGCCTATTGGCAACGCGAGCTCAGTCAGGGGATTTGAGAAAATTGCTGTTTAGGGAAGCACGGATAAATGCAATGATTCCTTATTTATTGTACTGTGATAAAAAACATTCGTCAAGGCAGGACTGACCATGAAGAAAAATGACCTCATGCTGATCGCTGCGCTGCTCCTCCTCTGCGGGATCGGCGCAATATTTTTTGCGCTGCGCACGGACGGTGCAGCACGTCACGCAGTCATCACGCAGGACGGCACACAGCTCTATGACATCCCGCTCACGGGACACACGGGGACGGAGGACATACCGATTGCGGACGCACACGGCGAGAACACGATCCGCATTGAGGGGGAGAGTATTTCCGTCGTCCATGCGGACTGCCCCGATCAGGTCTGTGTGCGGACGGGACGCGCAGAGAAAAAGGGCGACGTGATCGCCTGCCTCCCGCATAAACTCCTGATTGAAGTGAAATGACATGAGACCGCTTCGTCATACGGCGCGCATCGCCCTCCTCACCGCGCTCTCCCTCATCCTCTTCCTCCTAGAGGGCTTTCTCCCCCTGCCGCTGCCCGTGCCGGGAGCGAAACTCGGGCTTGCCGCCATCGTCACCCTCGTTGCGCTCCGCATCCTGCCGCGCACGCGCGACGCCGCCGCCGTTCTCCTCCTGCGCATCTTTCTCTCCGCCTTCCTCGGCGGCGGATTCGCTCCACTCCTCTACAGCATGGCGGGCGGACTGGCAAGTTTTGCAGCGATGGCTCTCCTCCTGCGGCGCACACAGCTCTCCCTCGTCGGCATCAGCGCCGTCGGCGGGCTCCTCCACAATATGGCGCAGCTGCTCGTCGCCGCCGCCGTCATGGAGAGCAGCGCGCTCCTTCTCTACGCCCCGCTCCTCGGCGTCGTCGGCATCCTAACCGGCACGGGCATCGGCATCCTCGCACAATCCATCGTGAAAAAAATAAACACAAGATAAATATTCTCAATCGCAATATTTTGTGCTATACTGTTCCTGTCGGAATATTGTGGTTCTAAACGGTCCCTGCAATACGCTAGGGAATCACTGATAAAATGAGGTCTGCCAGATTGGCGTAGATTTTTTCGTCC
>ERZ773212.73-NODE-73-length-54800-cov-13.428678_pt1 | contig 54800 bp, 36 predicted proteins | sample MGYA00581005_ERZ773212 | MGnify/ENA primary metagenome ERZ773212 (study PRJEB29015, sample SAMEA2738154) | human oral metagenome | biome: human oral; feature: human-associated habitat; material: saliva | place: China | collected 2196 ... | reverse complement strand
CCACCGGACTCGCACTGTGCCAGTGCGTCCCAGGTAGCACCGTCTACTGCGTTTGCAGCGGGCATCGACATGGTAGCTGCTACAGCGCCACCGATGGCGAGAGCTGCTGCGGTACGACGAATGGAAGTGTTCTTCATAATGCTCCTTGGGGCCGTCCCCGCTCGTTCCGTCCCCGGAACTCTAGCGCGCCGCCGCTCACCCTTTGATAACGAAGTAGGTTACTCATGTTCTGGCTCTACCATGTGAGCGGCTCTCCACCGATTTCATGTCACCGTGAGCGATTCTGCACTTGTGTGCGGAATCCGGGTGGCACTTCCTCGATGGGGACGTGCGGTAGAACCGGGCATCGTTTCAAGCATTCCAAGCTTGAAACCACACAGGTGATTCTCTTGCGAGAATCCATCTGGTCTCAAAGATAGCCGAGGTTTTTTATGATTCCAACCCGACTTCAAGTTCACAGCGAACGTCCCGGGTTCTCCCAGGGTTCTTCCAGGTTAAAAGTGAAGGAAACATTATTTAAGACCTTGAGCCCCTCGCGCCTTAAGGGTTTCACCCCGGAATTTCGGGGTTTTCTAGGGCTTTAACTCGAAGGCGCTCCCCCGCCGAGTTTTCTGATTCGGGGTTGATGGGCACCACCTTTAAGGGTTTTGAACAGCGTGTAAATATTTTTTAAATATTTCTTCGCTTTGGGAGTGTTTTAAGGCGCTTCCGCCTTAAAAGCTATGGTAATTACAAATGCCAGAAATTGGCATTCAGGCCCTGAAGCACGCACTCCAGAGCCTGAATGCTCTATACATTGCAGGGGTCAGATTCAGGTGACCCCGCTACCGGGTCTACTCGGCGGTGGCCTCAACAGCCTCCGGACCACCCTCGAGCAGGGCGGTGAAGCCATCCTCATCCAGCACCTTCAGACCCAGCTGCTGAGCCTTATCCAGCTTCGAGCCGGCGTTCGCGCCAGCAACCACAAAGTGGGTCCTCTTAGATACAGAACCGGATGCCTTACCGCCGCGAGAAATAATGGCTTCCTTCGCGCCGTCACGGGTATAACCGTTCAGCGTGCCGGTCACGACCACGGTCAAGCCCTCCAGGGTGCGCTCCACCGATTCATCGCGGCTATCCTCCATACGCACACCGGCGGCAGCCCAGGAGTCCACGATCTCGGCGTGCCAGTCCTCAGCGAACCACTCAATAATCGAGTCGGCAATCGTGGTGCCCACACCGTCCACAGCGGCAAGGCGTTCACGGTCAGCCTCGCGGATCGCCTGCATCGAACCGAACTCCGCGGCGAGCGCGCGGGCAGCGGTCGGGCCCACGTGGCGAATCGAGAGGGCAACCAGCACGCGCCACAGCGGCTGTTGCTTTGCCTTCTCCAGCTCGGCGAAGAGGTTCAGCGTATTCTTCGTGGGCTTCGGCTCGGGGCGTGCCTTGGTCGGCTTGGTGTAGAAGTAGGGCACGCGCTCCATCTTTCCGGTGCCCACGCCCTTGACCTTCTTCTCACGTTCGATGGTGACCTCGCGCAGGTCCTCAATGTTGAGGCTGAACAGGTGCGCCTCGGTCGTTAGCGGAGGGGTGTCCGGGGTTGCGGGGCTGGTGAGTGCCTTTGCTGCTTCGAAGCCGAGCGCCTCAATGTCGAAGGCGCCGCGGCTTGCCGCATAGTACACGCGCTCGGTCAGCTGCGCGGGGCAGGAACGGGGGTTCGTGCAGCGCAGGTCCACGTCGCCTTCCTTACCGGGGGCAAGGGGCGAACCGCAGGAGGGGCATTCGCTAGGCATGACGAACTCTCGTTCGGTGCCGTCACGGAGGGCAACCACGGGGGCAACAATCTCGGGAATCACGTCGCCTGCCTTGCGCAGCACCACGGTGTCACCGATGAGCACGCCCTTAGCCTTGACCACATCCTGGTTGTGCAGGGTGGCGCGTTCGACGGTCGAGCCGGAGACGAACACGGGCTCCATAACACCGTAGGGGGTCACGCGGCCGGTGCGTCCCACATCCACGCGGATGTCCAGCAGCTTGGTGTGCACCTCTTCGGGCGGGTACTTGTACGCCACCGCCCAGCGCGGCACACGGGAAGTGTAGCCCAGCTGAGCCTGGGTCGCGAAGTCATTGACCTTAATAACGATGCCGTCGATTTCGTGCACCAGGGAGTGGCGCTGCTCGCCGTACTTATTAATGAAGTCGAACACCGCCTCGGTGTTAGCGGCGATCTCACTGTAGGGGCTCACAGGCAGGCCCCAGGAGGCGAGCAGATCGTAGGTCTCGTACTGGGTGGCAATATCCAAGCCGGTGCGCGAACCGATGCCGTGCACGTACATGCTCAGCGGGCGCGAGGCGGTAATCGCCGCGTCCTTCTGGCGCAGCGAGCCTGCCGCGGCGTTACGCGGGTTCGCGAAGGGGTTCTTACCGGCGGCAATCATGGACTCGTTGAGCTTCTCAAAATCGGCGGAGGAGATGAACACTTCGCCGCGGATTTCAATCTCTTCGGGGTGGGTCTTGCCGCTCAGCTGCTGCGGGATGCTCGCAATGGTGCGCACGTTGTGGGTGACGTCTTCGCCGGTGGTGCCGTCGCCGCGGGTTGCCGCGCGCACGAGGGTGCCGTTGCGGTAGAGCAGGTTCACCGCCAGGCCGTCGATCTTCAGCTCGGTCAGCCACTGCGGTGCACTGCCGGTGAGGTTCCGGGTGCTCTCTTCGGTCTTGGTCAGCCAGGTGCGCAGCTCTTCGAAGGAGAAGACGTCCTCGAGGGAGTACATGCGCTGCAGGTGGGTGACGGGTGCGAAGGCCTCGATGGCTTCGCCGCCGACTTCCTGGGTGGGCGAGTCGTTGGCGATGATGAGCGGATGCTCCGCCTCAATGATTTCGAGGCGGCGGTAGAGCTTATCGTACTCGGCGTCAGAGAGGAAGGGTGCGTCCTCGTTGTAGTAGGCGCGGCGGGCGGCACGAATCTTATCGGTCAGTTCCGCGTACTCAGCACGCAGGGCCTCGGTAATCTCCACGGTGTTTTCTGCGGTGTTTTCCACGGAGTTTTCTGCGGGGCTCTCTGCTCGAGTCTCGGCGGGGGCAGTCTGCTGGGCGGTGTTGTTCTCAGTCACCCGTCCAGTCTAGCGTTTTTGCTACGCCTCTCCCCTATCGCTCGTCATATTGCCGGGTTCCGCAAGCACGAACGCTGACGCAAGAGCACCGTAGCCACTTCCTGGATCGCGCTTCCTTAGTTTCTGTGCGCGAATACAGTTCACCCCCGCCTTCTGCAGACACTCGCACGAGTACCCGAAGAGAGCGGGGGTGAATCATAAGGTATGAAGTTTAGGCTTCGACAGCGTCGGCAACAATCACGGTAATGTTGTCGCGGCCGCCCGATCGCAGCGCCTCGTGCTGGAGCACGTCAGCGGCGTCCTGCGGGTGGCGAATCGAAGTGAGCACACGCGCCATGTACTCGTGCGAAAGCTCACCGGAAAGGCCGTCGGAGCAGAGCATCAGGCGGTCACCGGGGCGGGCGGGCAGAACCCAGAAGTCCGGTTCCCAGTAGTTGCCGGTACCCAGCGCGCGGGTAATCACGTTGCGGCGCGGGTGGGTCAGCGCCTCCAGGGCGGTAATCTGACCCTCGTCAACCAGGTACTGCACCTCGGAGTGGTCGCTCGTGACCTGCTCCAGCGAAGCGGAACCCTCAGAGCCGGGCAGCTTCTCCATCGCGGAGTGGTGAATACCCTCGTCTTCACGTAGCAGACGGTAGGTGCGGGAGTCACCCACGTTGAAGATAACCCACAGGTTGCGGTCGCCAATGCGGGTCAGCCATGCACCCGTCACAGTCGTACCGCCGGAGCGGGAAAGCGCCTGCTTAATCTCCTCGTTGGTTTCGCCAATGATGTCGTGCAGGCGGTTGAGGGTGCCCACAATTTCGTTGTTGAGGACGGTGTTGGCGCGGCGGCGGCGCTTGGTGGGGTCTTCCTCGTCAATAGCTGCGAGGCGCTCAACGTAGGCCTGCTGTTCTTCTTCGCTGCGTCCGCCGGGCATGGTGAAGAAGGGCGAGTAGGCGAGCTGACGCACGCACAGGCGCGAAGCAACCTCGCCCGCCTCGTGGCCTCCCATGCCGTCCGCGACCACGCAAAGGGAACCGGCGACGACCATCGAATCTTCGTTATTTTCTCGATGTGCGCCGCGGTGCGTTGCACCACCGGTACGTAGTTTCAGTTCAGTCATGAGAGGTCTATCTCCATTGTGTAGTTCACGCGACGAGTCACCGCCACGGGGTCTACGTTACCAAAGCTTCTAACATTTCGCGTCCCTTGAGAGGTGAGAATATAGCGATTTCCCACCTGTCGGAGCGTGTTTGCTGTCTCATTATCGGTCAGCACGGTACCCGGTTCAGCCAGGGAAACCAAGCGCGCAGCCAGGTTCACACTGGAGCCGTACACATCACCGCGGTTAGCCAGAACCTCACCCCAGATGAAGGCGACACGTGCATCCGGCAGTTGCGGGTCGGCACCGATCTTTTCGGAGAGCTGCAGGCTGATTTCTGCGATAGCGTCCGGGGTTTCGGTGAGGAAGAAAACTTCGTCACCGAGAGTCTTAATAATGCGACCGCCCAGGGGTGCAATAACGTCCAGGCAACTCTGCTCGAAGTGGTTGATGAGCTGAGAAAGAGCCGCCGCGTCTAGGTTACGTACCAGAGAGGTGTACGAGACCAGATCCACGAATCCTACACCACGCACCAGGGGCAGGCGGGAAAGTCCGGAGGTGGTCACGTTGTTTTCGCGCAATCCCAAGCGCAGGATTCCGGCGTACATCTGGCGACGGTATGCGTATAGCGCCAGACGCTCGAGAACCTCGAGGTAGCGCGGGAAGTCTTTGAGGAGCTTGCGGCGGGCATCATTATCGCTGAGGTTTTCGGTGACCATGATGTTGTGCACGAGCGCCTCAATCTGCCAGGCGACGGTGCGGTCGGTCAGTTGACCTTCGGCGCGCACGAGAGATGCCACATATTCCATGCGGATGTCGCCTTCTGCGTCCAACTTCTGTAGGTCGGCGAGCATCTGCACGTCTGTTTCAGTGAAGTAGGGCGAGTGGTTGGGGATCGTCGGGAAGCCCATGTTGTGCCAGATGCGCTGGGCGGTTTCGAAGGGAAGTCCGGCGCATTCTGCGGCTTCTACGGGGGTGTAGCGGCGACCCTGTCCCAGGAGCGACTTTTCGAGGGCTCGGATTCCCGCCTTGGATTCCTCGTCGCGGTAGATATTGTTCTGGGCGAGGTTCTGCAGAATTTTGAGGTTCAGCATTTGGGTTTCGGGGCCCATGGTGGCGCCGGTACCCTGCGGAGAGTGCGCAGGTTCATGGTGGTCTGCCGTGCTCATTGCCGCTGCCGCTCCTTTCATCTCTGCCGGAAAATACTGTCTGGTTTACACCGCGGTGGCACGAGGTTACGAGGTGCCTCGTTACGCTCTGTGGGTTTTGCATTGCGTCACTGCGATGATGCTCACCGTGTAGCGCCTTGTTAATATACCCCTCCGCTGTGGTGTTTGGGTCACAAAAGCGCCCGCACCCTAGGATAGTTTAGTGGAGTAATTCACATTTAAGAATACTCTAATCCGCATTTTTTCGGCAGATTTAGCGACTGATTTAGGCTCTGAGCCAACCCGACAGCTCCCGCCCGAGTTGGCGGCGGGGGCGAAGAAGCTCTAAATATAGCGAGAGCGCAGGGCGTAGTAGTCACGTCGGGCGGCTTTAATTTCTTTTTCAAAGCGCTTCGGATCGGGCACGTAGGTCAGGCGGTGATGCACGCCGCGGCAGACTACGTACACCGAACCGTAGCCTAGCCAGGCTCCCGGGCCGCGCTGTTTTGCCCAACGCTCCCCCATGGAATCCAGGTAGAGGGATTCGTCTCCGGTTCGGGTCATTACGCCGCGGCGAACCACGAGCCGGTGGGTGGTCAGCAGGTAGTAAGTGGTTGCCCAACGCCAGGCGGTGCGCACAGCACCAAGCAGGGCACCTACCGCGCAAATCATGCCGAGAGTCCACAGAATCGGTGAGGACCGTGCCGTGGAGGCGAAGGTTGACGCGGCGATCGCAACCAGCAGGTAGGCAAGCGTGGGCAGCAGGGCACCGTAGTGCTGTCGGGTCGCAATGATGACATGCTCACCGGGGTTGAGTTTTCCGCGCAAACGCATGGTGGTCCTTAGCTGTGCTGGTTGTTATATTCCGGCTGGAGGTTCCGGTTGAGGTGGTGTGGGTTGAGGGGTGCTGCCGTGCCGGGCTGAAATTTTAGGGGCTGCTTCTAGTGTGCCTGCTGAAAATCTCCGTAGCTACCGTTGGCGGGACGAAGGTGCTCAATATCGCCCACCGCGTAGGGCTCTAGAGTTCCGCCCTCGCGGCGGATAAGGATTCGCCCCTGCGCGTCGAGGTCTTCGGCAACGCCTTCTACGGTGCTTCCGTCGGGCAGACTCATGCGCACGCTGGCGCCGAGAGTGGCGGTGGCGGCGCGCGCCTGGTCAAGCAGGCTGAGGCTATCAGGGGTGAGCGGGTCGGGGCGTTCCGGGTCGCCGCCGGCGCGCACGAAGGCGCGGTAGCGGCGGGTGAAGATGCTCAGCAGTCGGGTGAGCACCTCGGAGGAGTCAATCACAGTACCGGTGCACAGGCTCAGGCTGGTGGCGGTGGGTACGGGCAGCTGTTCGGCGGACATGTTCGTGTTCTGTCCGATGCCCACAATAATGCTGCGCTGCCCCTCGGTGGAGCCGCTTTCGGGAACGAGCTGGGCGAGGATTCCGCAGCCTTTGGCACCCTGTGCGATGACGTCGTTGGGCCATTTGAGGGCGGCGTCCACGCCGTAGCTGCGCCAAATATCGACCACGCTGAGCCCGGCGATGAGGGTCAGCCAGTGGTAGCTGCCGTCGGGTAGCTCTCGGGCGAGCGGGTCTGCGGAGGCGTGCGGGCGCACCACAATGCTTGCGGCTAGGCAGGCTCCGGGAGGGGCGGTCCAGGCTCGGGCGAGACGGCCACGTCCGGCGCTTTGGTAGAGGCTGGCGTAGACGGAGAGCTCGCCAAGCTGTTCACGTTCGGGGTCGGTGCCGTCCATGAGTAGTTCGCGGGCGCGGGTGGTGGTGGAGTCGACTTCATCGTAAAGGTTTACGCTGGAGTACCCGGTTTCCATTGCGATGGTGCGGATGCGCGGCGCATCCAAAACCGAATGATCGCTCTCGATGTGCATGTTCTTCTCCATAGCCTGCACCTTTCTACTCTGTTCGAAACTACTCTGCAGTATGCCGACCCGTCACCGAAATCTGCCGGTTTCTGCCGAGTCACGCTGATTTCTCACCATATCAATTTCTTGCCGCCGGTGATGCCCACCCGGTACCCGAGACGGTACATTAGACAGTGAGGGTGCATCAAGCACCGACCGGCTGCGGAGGTTCCTCCGCCCTGCTCGAAAGAAGACCGCTATGGCTTATTACGCAATTACTTACGTTTACGCAGCTCCCGAGGAGCAGGCGAAGTACCGCCCGGCTCACCGCGAGTACCTTGGTTCGCAGATTGAGGCGGGCAACCTGATTGTTTCCGGTCCCCTGCTGGATGGCGAGACCCCCGCTGGCGCTCTGCTGATTGCAAAGGTTGACTCCGCTGAGGCTGCCGAGAAGATCGTAGCTAACGACCCGATGAACGTTGGCGGCGCGGTTCTGTCCCACACCGTAACCGAGTGGAACCCGGTTCTGGGCACCATCTAAGGTCGAGCACCGCTTCACGCTGGAAAAGCTTGAACGTAAACCCCCTTTCCGTCGACAAGGATTGCCGGCGCGAGAGGGGGTTTTCTGCGCTCTTTTGAGCCGCTCTTTCGCACTTTTCGTTTACTATATGCACCTTCTTGGGTACTGAGTGCATAAAAGTGTATCTAGTGTTGATATTCTGGCTTCTCACCTGGCATATGTGCCCTAGTTCGCACTATAGTTGAGGGATATGCACATTGTTCAAGAGCGCTCTTCGGGGCCTTCTGAACAACCATCACCGCAACCACTGGCTCCCGACAATCGGGTGGAGCAGGAACGAGGAATAATGTCCGAGAACCTCCAGCAGGAATTTGATTTGAGCACCACCGCCGGTAAGCTCGCTGATTTTTATGCACGTCGAGAGTGCAGCTTCGCGCCCAGCGGTGAGGCAGCTATCGAGAAGCAGCACGCACGCGGCAAGCACACCGCCCGCGAGCGCATCGAGATGCTTTTGGACGAGGGTTCTTTCGTTGAGTTTGATGCCCTCGCCCGCCACCGCACGACCGCGTTCGGTATGGAGGCGAAGAAGCCTCTGGGTGACGGTTTGGTCTCCGGTTACGGCACCGTGGATGGCCGCCTGGTTGCCGTGTACTCTCAGGATTTCACCGTGTACGGTGGTTCCCTCTCGCAGGTGAACGGCGAGAAAATTGTGAAGGTGCAGAAGTTCGCTCTGAAGAACGGTTGCCCGGTCATCGGCATTAACGATGGTGGTGGCGCCCGCATTCAGGAGGGCGTGGCTTCCCTGGCGATGTTTGCCGATATTTTCCGTATGAACGTGCGCGCATCCGGTGTGGTTCCGCAGATTTCGGTCATTATGGGCCCCTGCGCTGGCGGTGCCGCGTACTCCCCCGCCCTGACTGACTACATCATCATGGTGGATAAGACTTCGCACATGTTCATTACCGGCCCGGACGTCATTAAGACCGTGACCGGTGAGGATGTGGACATGGAGACCCTCGGTGGTGCGCGTCAGCACAACTCGGTGACCGGTACCAGCACCTACCTGGCTGAGGACGAGGAAGACGCGTTCGATTTTGTGCGTGAGCTTCTGGAATTCTTGCCGTCGAACAACCTTGCCGAGCCCCTGCCCCTGGAGCACGACCAGGAGCCCGTGGTGACCGTTGACGATCTGGACCTGGACACCCTGATCCCGGATTCGGCAAACCAGCCTTACGATATGCGCGCGGTCATTGAGTCCGTGGTGGATGACGGCCACTTCCTGGAGATGCAGGCGCTGTACGCCCCGAACGTGATGATTGGTTACGCCCGCGTTGAGGGCCGCACGGTCGGTATTGTGGCGAACCAGCCGATGCAGTTCGCCGGCTGCCTGGACATTTCGGCTTCCGAGAAGGCTGCCCGCTTCGTGCGCCATTGCGATGCGTTCAACATTCCGATTCTGACTTTTGTGGATGTTCCCGGCTTCTTGCCCGGTACCGATCAGGAGTTCAACGGTATTATTCGCCGCGGCGCTAAGCTGCTCTACGCTTACGCGGAGGCGACCGTTCCGCTGGTTACCGTCATTACCCGTAAGGCGTACGGCGGTGCGTACATTGTGATGGGTTCGAAGAAGCTGGGTGCCGATATTAACCTGGCGTGGCCCACCGCTCAGATTGGTGTGATGGGTGCTCAGGGTGCGGTGAATATTCTGTACCGTCGTGAGCTGGCGGCTCTGGCGGCTGGGGGTGGCGATGTTGAGGCTCGCCGCGCTGAGCTGATCGCCAAGTATGAGGAAGAGCTGCTGAACCCGTACCAGGCTGCTGAGCTGGGCTACATTGACGAGGTCATCGCCCCGAGCGAGACTCGCGTGCGCATCATTTCTTCGCTGCGCGCCCTGCACGATAAGCGTGCGGCAACCCCGGCGAAGAAGCACGGCAACATCCCGCTGTAGGCTTCCGTTGTGCCCGCACCGTTTGTGGTGCAGGCGTTCGCACGATTTTAGGTTTCTAAGGAGGCGTGCCTTTGGCAGGCTACAATCCGCTGAGTTATTTCTCGTTCGGCAAGAAGAAGGATAGTTCGGAGTCCGCTGAGGGTTCCGAGCAGCTTGAGCGTGGCTCCGCTCGGTCTTCGGCACGCTCGGCTACCGCGTCCAGCGCAACGAAGGAACCCGTTCAGTCTTCGGTAGATACTGACGCTGAACAAGAGCCGTTGCTGAAGGTGGTTAAGGGCTCCCCCACCCCGGAGGAGATTGCCGCCCTAACCGCTGTGGTGGCGATGATGCAGGCGAATGCCGCGCAGCAGGAGCAGAACTTGCTGGTGGGTGCCGCTTCGCGCATCCTGAACCGCGGTCAGCGCCTGGGTGTTTCGTTGCGTCCCGGTCCCGGTTCGTGGAGGCGCGCTCGCCCCAGGTAACGCGAGCTGATAACTCTGCTTCTTATATTCCCGTCACGCCAGCTGGTGTGGCGGGAATATATTGTTTTGCCTCAAATTCAAGATTGATATTGCGCTATTGAACATCTAATGCGCCGATTCTTGTGGTTTTGTCATATTAGAAACGATAAAGTCATGATGATACGTACTGATGCTACGATGTATATACCATCACATTAGTGTTAATAAATTGGCAGGGACCATGGCAAAGATGCTGAATAAAAACCATAGGCCCCCACCGGATGTCTATATCGCGCTTCTGTTGCCGACGCTACGGCGCTTGTCGAAGACTGTACCTCGCACCGCCGCCTATGTTAGTGAGCAGTTGCGGCAGCAGACTAAGGCATTGGGGTCGAAGAAGAACCTACCCGATCTTGAATCCACCGATTTTGCGGTGGCTGTACGTACCACCTTGAAGATCTTGGTGGCACTTCGTTATGCCCAGTTGATGCCTCGCCTGACCCCGTGGGAGAAGAGGAAGTACCTGCTCACTCCTCTGGGTGCCGAGCTAACCTGCACCCCGCACCTGCACGGTTCGGTGCCGCCGCGTGTGGTGAAGCAGGTGCAGGCGCTGTGTACTCAGAGTTTGACGGCGAAGAGCGTGAAGAAGCTGAAGAAGCAGGCGAACGCACTCCTGGCGACTGCGGAGGCGGAGCATCGCCTTATTTTTGGTGCTTCCGATGGTGATGCGGTCACCGGTATGGAGCCGTTCCTCCCCGATACCGGGGATTCTGCCCCCGCCCATAAAGCACCCGGTGCAGAGCACCTTGTAAACGCGTTGAATTCTGCGGGCACTGCGGAGGCTGCGGGGTCCTGGCCCGCCGGTCAGTCTCCCCTGGATATTATTTTGCGCGCCAGCGATTCGCCGGTCATTCACGCTCAGGCTGAGTTTGCGGAGCATTTTACGCAGGATTTGATTCAACATATTCACGCGGTGACGCCGGAGTACTTTGAGCAGATTGTTGCCGATATTTTTACGGCTCTCGGTTTTACGACCGAGGTAACCGGCGGCGCCGACGATAAGGGCGTGGATGTTATTGCCCGCTATTCTGACGGTCTGGATTTTGCGCCGATTTATATTCAGGTGAAGCATTATTGCGGAACCATGAAGGTCACCCCGAACGAGATTCAGAAGCTTGCCGGTGCAGTGCTTTTGCACGGCGGCCTGCAGGGTGTTTTGGTGACCTGCGGTGCTTTTGCGCAGCCGGTTCCCGAGTATTTGCAAGGTTTGCCGGGCGCTCGCAATATTGCGCTGGTTGATCGGCACCAGCTGGTGGAGCTGATGATTCGTCACCGTGTGGGTGTTCTTGATGGTGAGGGCGAGTGCGGTTACCGCATTGACGAGGAGTATTTTGCCCGTGGCATGGAGTAGCCGGGGGTGTTTCTGGGGCGAGTATTTCTCTCCGAATATCTCTGATCTTCGCGCATTTCCCGCGTCATTTCACTTAATGTATTTTCACTTTTCCTTGAGGATATTTTTCACATATCGGCTGGTTTTAGAAATCTAGGTTATTTCTCGAACCAGCCGATACAATGAGAAGGTAGTGCGTTATATATTCTTCGCATTATTTCACGAAGTGTATATACCCGTGACGGTCTAGACACTTCACCCCAATTTATAGCGTTCTTTCTGAGTGCGCGTCATAGAAGACGGTGCGTAAGCGGGACGGGTTGAGAAAAAACTACCTACCTTGCTTCTCTTCACAGCGGGATTTCAAAGTGCCGGCCCAAAAATAAAGATGGTGCCGCTCACTTTCGTGATTATTTTCCCGCTCAAATGACTGCACTTCATGAAGAACGCCTGCACGATAAATAACACTAGATAAGGAGCCCGGCGTGGCTTTTGTGAATAAAACAATGCTCCATATCGATCATTCCGAATTGCACTCTTTGCAGCAGGAAACCTCGTGGGAGGCTCTACCCGAGGAAGCACGCACTCTCAGCGTTGCGGCGGCTTTCTCTCTGCTCCGCCATTTTGAGCGCGCGCAGGATCGTGGCGAGAAGGTTTTCTTCCCCGATATGTACACCCCGGTTGGCGTAGACCTGGGTTTCAATATGACTCAGCGTTTCATCGCTGTGGGTGACAATGTCCTCTTCCGTGAGGCGCTTAATAAGCTGATTGCGGCGCTGGTCAACGCTGATTATCTTGAGGTGTCCCTCAGCCAGCTGCATCCGGGCAATCTGCACTACACTCTGAGCGAGGCTGGCCGCGAGCTGTTGGGTACCCCGAAGGAGCAACAGGCTCAGGCTCTCTTGCCGGTTCTGCCCCTCCTCAGCGGCGTGTACCTCTACTACTTGAAGCAGTTCTACCCGGTTCTGCTCTCGCACATTACGGTGCGTGAGCTTCTGCCCATCGTCCTGAGCGTTACCCCGTCCTACCCCGCGGCGGCTCCCGTGAAGATTCGTGAGCTGGTGCTGCGCGAGTGCGGTTTCGTGCAGGGTTGGTACGGTCTGTCGTACCTGGAGCAGCGCATTGTTGAGCCGGTGATTGCTCAGGCATTGAGCCTGCTGACCCGTGAGGGCTACCTGCGCACCAAGACCATTCACGAGCACACGGATTCGCCGCTGACTCTGTACTCGCTGTCCCCGTCTGCGAAGGAGCTGGTGGCTCGTCATGAGGAGACCGGCGTGCCGGCGAGCGAGCTGAGCTCCGTGCTGGCGTTGGTGAAGGATGAGGGCACCTCGATTACCGCTGAGGATATTGCCGCAACCGACGCTCTGCTGACCCACATGGGCGTGCTTCTGCTCGATACTCTCAACGACCACGGCGCCGATGTGGAGCTGAGCCTTCCGAGCCTGGAGCAGGTCTTTGACCGCGACGAGCGTATTCAGCAGGCGTCCTCGAACCCCTATTTTGTGCAGATTGACGCGCAGGATTACATCTACGATGTGCTGACCGCGCACCACTACCTGTCCGAGCGTGAGACCGTCTACTCGCTGGGTTCCGCGTTTGCGCCCACCCTGGCGCAGATGGCTGAGCCGAGCGTTCAGAAGCTGGTGGCTTCGGCTCTGCTGGATCCTGCCGCTGTGGATGCTCTGCCGTACCCGCATCAGCTGCTGTACCCGATTCTGAAGCTCGTGGAGGAGAACCCGCGCATCTCCTACTACGACATTTACGATGAGCTGAAGATCGCCCTGGACATCCCGTACCTGCAGGGTGAGGTCGCGCCGCACCGCTACAAGCTGACCCCGCGTCTACGTAACCGCTATTCGGTGGCGATGCACGTGCTGAAGGGCGAGCGCTACCTGAACGCTCTGCGTGAGGGTACCGGTCGTACTTCCCGCAAGAACCCGGAGCGTTACGAGCTGAGCGAGGCGGGTAAGGAACTGCTCAAGCGTTTCCCGGAGGGCGCTCCGGAGGCGGTGACCGCCCGCATGGCGCCGCTGCCGCCCCAATCGCTCAAGCACAAGCTGCCTCAGGATATTGCCGCTGAACTGCAGGCTCGTGAGGAGGCTCTTCAGGCTGCCAAGGAGGCGCGTGCCGCGGAGCGTCAGGCTCGTCTGGCGGCCCGTGAGGGTCGTGAGCCGTTGGCTCCGGTACCGGGTGCTTCTCCGGCGCTGTTGGCGCGTCCGGCTGGTTCGCCGGTGGTGGCTGCGGCGCAGGCTCCCGCTGAGGTTCCGGCGGCACCGGTCGCTGCTGCGCCGGTCGTTGCGACTCCCGCCCAGCCGTTTGTTTCGGCTCCGGCTGTTTCGGCTGCTGAGCCCTCGACCGCGCTACAGGTGGCTGCCGCTCAGGTGCGTGAGGCTCTGAAGCGTTACCGTCAGGTCTTCCGCCGCGAGGCTCTGGCACCCGCCCTGGCGCAGGTGTCTGAGGAGCGTTTCCGTAGCATTGGTTTCGATCTGTTCCTGATGCGCGGCTACACCGTGGAGGCTCTTCAGGCGCAGGGCGTGGACGGCGTAGCAACCCCCGCCACCGGCGAAAAAGAGCGAGCATTCTATGTTCGCACTCTGCGCCCGGTAGCTGGCGGTGTGCTGTCCGCGAGCGTTCAGCCGCAGGATATTACCGCGTTCTTCCTGGCTATTCACGCCCGCGGCGGTCAGCTCGGCACCTTCATTACGAACGCCCCGTTCAGCGATGAGGCGTACGACGAGTTCATCCGCTGCTCGACCAAGTACCCGAACATTCTGGTGGACTTGGTGTCAGGTGATGAGCTGCAGGACCGCCTCATTGCGCACCGCCTCGGCGTGGTCGAGGGTGCGAACGGTCTGCTGGAGCTGAACGGCGAATACTTCGCCGGCTAGCCTCCCCTGCTAGTAGCTTGTAGCCCATCTTGGGCACGCCCCGGTTTTCTCTTTCCTGCACGTTCGGAGGGAGAAAGCCGGGGCGTTTTCGCGCATCCTCCCCGGTGAGTTGTCCACAGGTGGGCCCTTTTCTTGGCGTTCGGTGCCGCTCAGCACGTAATATTGCCGGTTTAAGCGACCCATATCACCGAAAATCGTGGTTGAAGGCACACCCCTGAGTTAGGATATGAACATGAGCACTTACCAGGAACTTCCCAGCATCTACCGATTGAAGCGCTCGCTGACCGACGTCGATCAGATTGCTAACGAATATTTTGAAAAGGTCCTCGACCTGAACCCCGTCCATGCAACCGAGCTTGGTCGCAAAGGCGTAGAGACCCTGTACCCCGACTACTCGCCCGCCGGCGAGAAGGCTTTCGCGCGCCTTGCGAAGAAGACTTTGAAGAAGGTCGATAACGTCCTGCCTATTGATGACGTTGACCTGGTCACCCTGGATGCTCTGCAGGAGCGCCTGAGCCTGTACCGCAAGCAGCACAAGGCTGGCTTTGGTGGCTGGCAGCTGAACAATATTGCCTCCGTCCCGCAGGAGGTGCGCTCGGTCTTTGACCTGATGAAGCGCAACACCCAGCAGGATTGGGAGCACATTATTGGTCGTATGCACCGCGTGACCGAGGCGCTGGAGGGCTACATCCAGACCCTTGAGGCGGCTCGTGAAGAGGGCAAGGTCGCCCCGCGCCGCCAGGTGGATATTGTCATTGAGCAGACCGCCGCGTACTACGCTCCCAGTGGTTTCTTTGACGAGCTGGCCGCTGAGGTCGCCGAGGCTGTCCCCGCGCTGAAGGACGAGGCTGCCGCAGGTGCCGAAGCTGCTAAGGAAGGCTACCGCCGCCTCAACAGCTACCTTGTGGAGACGCTACAGCCGATCGCTCCCTCCCGCGACGCTGTGGGCCGTAAGGCGTACAGCCTGCACTCCCGTTCGTTCCTGGGTACCACCATTGACCTGGACGAAACCTACGCCTGGGGCGTGAAGGAACTGGAGAGCATTATCGCTCGTCAGCGTGAGGTTGCCGAGGAGATTGAGCCGGGCGCAAGCATTGAGCGTGCGAAGCAGCTACTCGATGAAGATCCGGCACGTCAGCTGCACGGCACCGATGAGCTGAAGGCATGGATGCAGAAGCTCGCCGACGCCGCGGTGGAGAACCTGGCGGATACTCACTTTGAAATTGGCGGCCCCATGCGCCGCATTGAGTGTTGCATTGCGCCCACGAACGAGGGCGGTATCTACTACACCGGCCCCTCCCCCGATTTCTCGCGTCCGGGCCGCATGTGGTGGTCGGTTCCCGAGGGTGAGGATACGTTCACTACCTGGCGTGAAACCTCCACCGTGTACCACGAGGGCGTTCCGGGCCACCACCTCCAGATTGCTATTGCTACGGCTCTGAAGGGCACCATGAACTCGTGGCGTACGAACATGCTGTGGGTTTCCGGTCACGGTGAGGGCTGGGCGCTGTACGCCGAGCGCCTCATGGAGGAACTGGGCTATCTGAAGGATCCGGGTGACCGCATGGGCATGCTAAACGCTCAGCGTATGCGCGCCGCCCGCGTGGTCTTCGATATTGGTGTTCACTGCGAGATGCCGATTCCCGCGGAGTGGGCTGAGCAGCTGGGCGTTGAACCGGGCACCATCTGGACCTCTGAGCTGGGTTACGAGTTCTTGAAGCTGAACCTGGACGAGTCCGAGGGTCACCTGCGTTTCGAGTTCCTGCGTTACCTGGGTTGGCCGGGTCAGGCGCCGAGCTACAAGATTGGCGAGCGCCTCTGGCTGGAGCTGCGCGATCAGGCTGTACGCCGCGGCGATGACATGCGTGCATTCCACACCCGTGCGCTTCTGCTCGGTTCGGTGGGTCTGGACACTCTGCGCCGCGCCCTGACCGATGAGATGATGCTTCCTCTGGATACTGAGGATGACGACGATGAGGACGACGAGTAGCCTCTAGTCTGCTCTCTCCTCGCCGCTTCTGGAGTATCTCCGGGAGAGGCTCTATAGATGAAGCCCCCGCTTCAGCTTTGGCTGATGCGGGGGCTTCACTGTGTTTTTCGTGTCTTCTTGGCGGCTATCCGAAGTTTGCGGTGCCGGGGTCCGTGGTACCGAAACCCATGCCGGTGGAGTCGTTCAAATCCACCAGGTGCGGGGCGAAGCGGCACCAGTAGTCGGTGAGTGCGCCGTTGGACTCGCGGATGCCCATGCCTACGGTGCGTCCGTCGACCACCCACACGCCGAGGATGGGGTGGCTGACCGGGTTGATGATGCCTTCGTAGCGCGGTGCCGGAATGTACTCCTGGTAGATGAATTCGCTTTCGGGGGCGTTGGCGAAGAAATCGTCGTCTTCGGGTTTGATGAAGACGTCGTAGTCAGGGGCGTAGATTTCTACGCCGTCGCCTTCGCGTCCGAAGAGGGGCTTGCGAACCCAGTTGCGCATACCGCCGCGGTGCCCCGCGTAGGTGGGTACGAGGTTCGGGTGTCCGGGGTACTTGTCCCAGAGCGCGGCGAGCAGCAGCTTATTGGAGAGGAACATCTTCCATGCCGGCTCGATCCAGCGGTCCATGGCGCCGTGGTAGGCGAAGAGGAGCTTGTCGTAACCTGCTTCGCTGTCGGTGACCAGGTCTTCCCAGGGGTAGAGCTTGAAGAGGTTGGTGATGCGCCGTCCCTGTGCGTCTTCCCAGCTCTTGGTGTCTTCGTTGAAGATGACTTCGTCGATGGGAATCATGTGGGTTTTGATGCCCGCCTGCTGTGCCGAGTAGGCGATGAGCCAGAGGTTGTTGTAGTCCTCGTTGTTCTCATCAATTTCGGAGGGTACGTGTGCCAGGTGCAGTATGGGCTGCACGCCCGCGGTGATTTCGGGGGCGAAGATGTGGCGCCAACGGTTGGTGAAGGCTTCGCCGATTTCACCCCAGTGGGCGTAGCCGCGGGTGTCGAGGCGCTGGTCTTTCGCCCAGGTTTTCTGGCTGACTGCCGCCTCCACGATGCCGGTGGGGGTGTCGGCGTTGTATTCGAGCAGTTTCATGGGGTCGCCGGGCACGCCCGAGTAGGTGAAGTCGAAGCGTCCGTAGAAGTCGGCGTCGCGGCGGTTCCAGGATTCTACGGCGAGGTTGAACGCCGCCTGGGGCAGGCCGAGGGTACCGAACGCGCCGGAGGCAATGTACTCGACGGTTTCCAGGCACATGCGGTGCATTTCTTCCGCCTGGGCGCGCACAGAGTCCATTTCTTGCGGGCTGAAAATGTAGGCGGCGTATTCGTTCCAGTAGTGGTCGGTGTCGTGGGGGCCGTCCACGCTGTAGGTGAGGCCTTCCTCAATGATGACGTTCTCCCAGTCAGGTCGGCCGACGGGAAATTCTTCGCGGCGCATGAGGGGCTAGGCTCCTTCGAAGTAGTGAATGGAAAGCGGTGTTGTTACGTCACCGCGGGTTTGGTTGTTCTAGTGAGGAAAATGCGGGCGGGACCGTTCAGTCCCTGCCCGCATTCAATGTGATGGCTTATGGCTTAGCCGCCGGAGGTACCGCCGCCGGACTTCGAGCCGCCACCGAAACCGCCCTTGCTGCCGGACTTCGAGGAAGAGCCAGACTTGGACGAAGAACCGGACTTCGAGGACGAACCCGACTTGGAGGACGAACCAGACTTGGAGGTGTTCGACTTGCTGTAAGAGCCGGTGCTACCGCTATTGCTGGTGCCCTGCTTACCGCTGGAGACCGAGCCGGTGGTCTTGTTACGCACCGTGGAGGTCTTACCGGAGTTATTGGTGCTGGTCACCTTGCCGGAGGAGACGGTGGAGGACTTCTTCGCGCTGCGGTAGGAATCTTCGAAGCTACCGCCCTTGGAGGACACACCGCTGTAGACGGTGCCGTTGCTGGGGCGGGTGGTGCTGCCTCCGGAGAGCTTGGTGCCCACACCGGGAACCGTAGGGGTGCCGGTAGAGTTCGCGGCACTTTGGCGACCCAGGTAGTACCAGAGGAACGCATTCGAATTATTGTGGGTGGTGGTCGAACCGGAAGTGCCCGACGACCCAGAAGAGCCCGAGGAGCTGGAGGAACCGGAAGACCCAGAAGAACTTGAGGACTCCGTGGAAGAGGCCGAGGGCGAGTCGGTCGGCTCCTGAACGCCTGCCTTCTCACATTCGCTATCTTCCACGCGCAGACCGGTCTTCGCGTCCTGGCAGACGCGGGCGTACTCTTCGCCCTGCGACAGGAACGCGTTCTCTTCCTGGTGCATGGAGTTGTAGGCGAAGATGCCACCGCCAACCAGCAGCACGCCAGCGCCAGCTACGGCAATCATCTTGGCGATGCCGGGGCGGGTCGCACCCAGGTTCAGGGTCTGCTGGGCAGAGGTCTGTGCGGCGCGGGTAGCGAAATCTGCAACCGCCTCCATGCGATTGCGGGGCTTCTTCGGGCCGTTAGGGGTGGTGGTTCCGCCGGGGTATTGGGGAGCAGAACTCATGCATCTCTCCTTGAAAGGTGGTGCGTGGCGTAACGCTCAACGCGTACATGAAGCTGAGTGGGTACAGCATCATCCGGCGACTTTCGCCGGACTATCGGTGTGGTTCCAGCATATCAAGCCCTAGCTTTCGGATTATTAGCTGACGGCAAAATCTCAGCAAGCTTCGCCGCATGTTGCGCAGTTGTTTCCTTTCTGTTTGCTTTTGTTATGACTCCCGATAACTATCAGCCAATTTAACTGCCTATTGGGGGGGGGCAGCTGGCGGCGTTGCTGGTTGGGCTGCGCTGCTGGTTGGGCTACTCTGCTGGTTGGGCAGCGGGGTTGGGCTGTGTCGCTGGTTGGGCAGCTGGATGTACAGCCGAAAAGTGCCACCGGAAGGTCACGGTTCGTCACACATCCCCTACACTGCACCGGATTGAAACACTTCTTCACACAAACTCGCGCCGGAGCGCGTAAAAGTTTTAGAGTATGCCACATGTCTACACCGCATGCATCATCTCGTTCACGTCTGCCCAAGTGGGCTACTTCTTTCGGCAACCAAATCATTGCCTCCCTCATTCTGGGTATTGTTCTCGGCGCGCTCGCCCTCGCACTGGGTGGGGACGCGAAGAGCAACCCCAACTGGCTCATGGTGACCTTGGATACCATCGGTTCTTCCTACGTCACTCTGCTGAAGGCGGCGGTTGTTCCGCTGATTTTCACCGCCGTGGTCGCCTCCATCTCGAACCTGTCGCAGGTGACGAACGCGGCACGCCTGGCGGTTAACACGCTCATCTGGTTTGCGGTTACCGCGTTCTTCGCGGTGCTCATCGGTATTGCGATGGGCCTGATCGTTCAGCCGGGCGTGGGTGCACAGGTGCAGGGCAAGGCGTACACCGGCTCGACCGGTTCGTGGACTGCTTTCCTGACCGGTCTGATTCCGGTGAACTTCCTGGGTCTGGGTGTCAGCGCTAAGTCCGGTGATTCCGGCATCACCGCGTCGGCGTCCTTTAACGTACTGCAGATTCTGGTCATTTCCGGTGCGGTCGGCATTGCCGCGCTGAAGGTTGGCGAGGCTGCCAAGCCGTTCATTGACGTGGTCAAGAGCGCCCTGGCGATTATTCAGAAGATTCTGTGGTGGATTATTCGCCTGGCACCGCTGGGCACCGTGGGTCTGATCGCTAAGGCTGTGTTCGCGTACGGTTGGGCGTCGATGGGTTCGCTGGTCGCGTTCGTTATCGCACTCTACATTGGCCTGTTGCTGGTCTTCCTCGTGGTCTACCCGATTATTGTTCGCGCGAACGGCCTGTCGGTCCGCCAGTACCTCTCGGGCGTGTGGCCGGCGCTTCAGCTGGGCTTTGTGTCCCGCTCTTCGATGGGTTCGATGCCGATGACCCAGACCGTTGCCGAACGCAACCTGGGTGTGCCCCGCGCCTACGCGTCCTTCGCGGTTCCGCTGGGTGCGACCACTAAGATGGACGGCTGCGCTTCGGTTTACCCGGCTCTTGCCGCGATCTTCGTGGCTCAGTTCTACGGTATTCAGCTGGACTTCACCCAGTACCTGCTCATTGTGATGGTGTCCGTGCTCGGTTCGGCTGCGACTGCCGGTACGACCGGAGCTATCGTGATGCTGACCCTGACCCTTTCCACTCTGGGTCTGCCGCTGGACGGCGTGGGTCTGCTCCTGGCGATTGACCCGATCGTTGACATGGGTCGTACCGCTCTGAACGTTGCCGGTCAGGCTCTGGTTCCCGCGATTGTGGCTCGCCGCGAGGGCATTTTGGATGAGGAGCTCTACAACGCTCCCCGTTCGGAGGGCGGCTTCGTGGCTCAGGAATTCTACGATGAGCGCATCGCCGGCGAGGCGCAGCGACTTCACGAGGTGGAAGACAACACCGCCGTGGCACACCGCTAATCTGACGAAGGCTCACGCACACGGCGCTAGGCGGTACCGCTTAGCGCCGTGTCGCTTCTCCACCACCCATGCCTCAGCATGGGCAAAATACATTTGTCAAACGTCATAAAAGTGTCACTATTGATTCTTTTTTCTTTAACGATTGAGAAGAGTTATGATTTTGAACGGCGTGTTCCATCTCCTACGTGGTTGAGGGGGATGGGACACGCTCTTTTTATGCCCGCCGGTTTTATGCCACCCCTCGTTATACCCCTCGGCTCGGCACTCCAGCCCTCCCGCAGGTCCCCCCCCCAGATTAAGCCCCCCCAGATCACATCAAGGGCCCGTGCTCAACGCTGACGCACCGGCGGAAGCATCCACCTAGTGACCCTCAATCTGCACCCGAGAGTAAAGCCCCGACAACGCTCTAAAATAGAACCCATGACTACCAGCGCTTCATCACTCCGACTGATTCTTGCCTCCGCCTCCCCGGCGCGCCGCAAACTCCTGGAAGACTCCCGCATCGCGTTCACGGTGCGCGTCTCCTCCGTAGATGAGGACGCCGCACTCGCTACCGCCAACGAACAGGCGCGAGCGCAGGGACGTGCGGGACTCACCCCGGCTGAAACCGCCTCCCTGCTGGCGCAGCTGAAGGCGCAGGCAGTTGCCGCCGAACTCGCCGCCGAGGGTGTGCGCGATGCGCTGGTTCTGGGTTGCGATTCGGTCTTCGAGTTTGAGGGTGTTGCCTACGGCAAGCCTCACACTGCCGAGGCGGCACGCGAGCGCATCAGTGCAATGAGCGGCAACTACGGTGTGTTGCATACCGGTCACGCGCTCGTGGATTTGCGCGGTCTTGAGCCGGGTGCCGAGCTGTCCGCTACTTCTGAGCTGCCCACCGTTTCTGAGTTGCGCAGCGCTACCGTCCACTTTGATACGCTCAACCCCGAGGAAATCGAGGCGTACATTGCTACCGGTGAGCCGCTCTGGGTAGCCGGTTCCTTTACCCTGGACGGTTACGGTTCGGCGTTTATTCGCGGTATTGAGGGCGAGTTCCACACGGTGGTGGGCCTGTCCATCCACGCGCTACGCGATATGTTGCGCCGCCGCGAGGTCGCGGTGACCGATTTGTGGCTAGCGCCCGAGCAAGAGGATTAGAACCGGCTCACAGCATAAATCCGTCTCAAAGCGCGCCCTGAAATACACATTGTTGAACACCAATCGATAAGATAGAACAGTATGATGCGCGTTATATTCGCCAATCCTGCCGATGTATCCTTGGAGCAGGAGATTAAAGGAGAGCTTTAAGTGACTCAGCACCAGGCAGAAGCCGCCAAGAAATTTACTGCAGTTCCCGGCCGCCACACCGGCCCGGTCAGCAAGATTCTGATCGCTAACCGCGGTGAAATTGCTGTCCGCGTGATTCGCGCAGCCCGCGATGAGGGTCTGCAGACCGTCGCCGTCTATGCTGACCCCGACCGCGACGCCCAGCACGTAAAGCTTGCCGATGAAGCCTACGCTCTCGGCGGTGCCACCGCGGCACAGTCCTACCTGGTGATGGACAAGCTCATTGAGATTGCTATTCGTTCCGGCGCTGACGCTGTGCACCCCGGCTACGGTTTCCTTTCTGAGAACGCGCAGTTCGCTCAGAAGTGCATCGACGCGGGTCTGACCTGGATTGGCCCCTCCCCCGAGTCCATTACCCAGCTGGGCGATAAGGTGGCGGCACGCCACATCGCGCAGAAGGTGGGCGCTCCCCTGGTGCCCGGCACCAAGGATCCGGTCAAGTCCGCCGATGAGGTTGTTGCCTTCGCGGATGAGCACGGTCTGCCCATTGCGGTGAAGGCCGCATTTGGTGGCGGTGGCCGCGGCATTAAGGTGGCGCGCGACCGCGAGAGCATTGTTGAGATGTACGAGTCCGCTGTTCGTGAGGCTACCGCGGCGTTCGGTCGCGGTGAGTGCTTCATCGAGCGCTTCCTGGATTCGCCCCGCCATGTTGAGACCCAGTGCCTGGCGGATGCGCATGGCAACGTTGTGGTGGTTTCCACCCGTGACTGCTCTCTGCAGCGTCGTAACCAGAAGCTCATTGAGGAGGCACCCGCCCCCTACCTGAGCGATGAGCAGAACGAACGCCTGTACGAGGCGTCCCGCGCGATTCTGCGCGAGGCTGGCTACCAGGGTGCCGGCACCTGTGAGTTCCTGGTCGGCACCGACGGCACCATCTCCTTCCTTGAGGTGAACACCCGTCTGCAGGTGGAGCACCCGGTCTCCGAGGAGATTTCCGGTCTGGATCTGGTTCGTGAGCAGTTCCGTATTGCCCGCGGCGAGAAGATTGAGGAGAAGGACCCGGTTCTGCGCGGTCACTCCTTCGAGTTCCGTATTAACGGCGAGGATGCGGGTCGTTCCTTCATGCCCGCTCCCGGTACGATTGAGAAGATGACCGTGCCCACCGGCCCCGGCGTGCGCTGGGATTCCGGCTTCGTGGCTGGCGACGTTATCGGCGGTAACTTCGACTCCATGCTGGCTAAGCTCATTGTTACCGGCGCGGATCGTGAGCAGGCTCTGCAGCGTGCCCGCCGTGCCCTGGCTGAGCTGACCATTGAGGGTATGCCCACCGTCATTCCGTTCCACCGCGTCGTGCTGGATGATCCCGCCTTCGCGCCGGCTGAGGGCGGCGAGTTCAAGGTGCACACCCGCTGGATTGAGACTGAGTTCAACAACACCATCCCCATGTACTCCGGTGCACCCGGCAGCGTGGATTCGGATGAGGATGAGCGCACCACCGTGGTCGTTGAGGTCAACGGCAAGCGTCTGGAGGTGTCCCTGCCTGATCTGGGTGGCGGCACCAAGCCTGCCGCTAAGCCCGCCGCCAAGACCCGCAAGTCCCGTTCGGCACGTAGCGCGGCGAAGGGTGGCGGCGATGAGCTGACCAGCCCCATGCAGGGCACCATCGTCAAGGTTGCCGCATCTGACGGCGACACCGTCGCTGAGGGCGACCTGATTCTGGTGCTGGAGGCAATGAAGATGGAGCAGCCCATTACCGCACACAAGGCGGGTAAGGTTTCGGGTCTGTCGGCTAAGCCGGGCGATACCGTCACCTCCGGCGCGGTGCTGGCGACCATCAAGTAACACTTCGCTCGGTACTGAGGTCTCGCGACTGCGAGCGCCATAGGCTATACGAATCCCCCGGAAGGGTATGAGGTAATACCTCGTATCTTTCCGGGGGATTTTCTATGTCCGCTCTTGCCTGTTTAGGTGGGATTTACGCCGCTAACCCCTGTGTTCGCGTCCAGATAGTGGCTGTATTTGTTTGGGTTTTTCTGAACAGAGTTATAATGTTGCACTTTAGAGGAGCCTTTCAGAATCCGACGCCTGCCGCACCCCACCCGGTGCGGTCACGGCACCCAGTACGCGCCTACGGCACACCCGCCTCCCGCGCTGACCGGCAACGGAACACCTACCTCAGGCTCCATGTGTACACACAAATTCACCATCTCGGGAGTTTTCCTCATGAGCGCTTCTGCATCCGACACGAAAGCGTCTGCTGCACCGGTGAAGAATACGACTCCTCGCAGTCGAGTTATTCTCGCCTCGCTCGTTGGTACCACCATCGAGTTCTACGATTTCTACATTTACGCCACTGCAGCAGTGGCTGTGTTCCCCGTACTGTTCTTCCCCTCGAAGGACGCAACCACCGAGCTTCTGGCTTCCTTCGCTACCTTCGGCGTCGCCTTCATCGCGCGCCCCCTCGGTTCAGTGATCTTCGGCCACTTCGGCGACAAGATCGGTCGTAAGGCTACCCTCGTCGGTGCACTGCTCACCATGGGTCTGGCAACCTTCATCATCGGCCTGCTGCCCACCTATCACCAGATTGGTCTGTGGGCACCGACCATGCTGACCATTATGCGTTTCTGCCAGGGCTTGGGCCTGGGCGGCGAATGGTCCGGTGCGGCGCTGCTCGCGAGCGAATACGCTGAGGATGGCAAGCGCGCCCGCGCTGCGATGTGGCCTCAGCTGGGTGCACCCATCGGCTTCGTGCTTGCGAACGGCTTCATGCTGTTGCTGACCAGCTGGATTACCTTCAACTCCGCAACCGACGCGAAGAACCTCGAGCATCCCTTCCTCATTTGGGGTTGGCGTATTCCGTTCCTGCTGTCCATCGTGATGGTCGCCGTTGGCCTATACGTTCGTTTCAAGCTGGAGGAGACCCCCGTCTTCGCCAAGGCTGCCGCTAACAACGAGAAGGTGAAGACCCCGCTCGTTGAGGCGTTCAAGGTCGCTTGGTGGCCCATGATTCAGGGCACCTTCATCATGGTTGCCTGCTATGTGCTGTTCTACCTGATGACCGCGTGGGTTCTCTCCTACGGTATCGGCAAGGCGGATAAGGGCGGCCTGGCTATCCCCTACCGCGAGTTCCTGATCATTCAGCTGATCTCCATTATTGGCTTCGCAATCTTCATCCCGATCTCGGGTTGGCTGGCTGACAAGTACGGCCGCCGCACCCAGCAGCTGTGGACCACCATCGCGATGGCGGTCTTCGGTCTGTCCTTCGGTCTGTTCATCTCCCCCTCCGTTGTCGGTACCGGTGCAAACGCAAACGCAGCAGTGGTCACCCTCTTCATCTTTATCGGCATGTGCCTGATGGGTCTGTCCTTCGGTTCCATGTCCGCATACCTGCCGGAGCTGTACCCCACCAACGTGCGTTACACCGCCAGCGGTATCGCCTACAACGTGGCGTCCATCCTCGGTGCGGCACTGACCCCGTTCGTGGCAGTATGGCTGAACACCTCCTACGGTGTGGCTGCAGTGGGCGGCTACCTGGCATTCGCTTCGATCTTGAGCGTCGTCTTCATCCTGCTCACTCACGAAACCCGTGATGTGGACATGAACGCTGTCAGCACCACGAAGTAAAGCTTCGCGCAAGCTAACGCGTCTCTACGGCAAAGCGGTGGGGGTCGCCTCCTGATTCTTAGGAATTCAGGAGGCGACCCCCGCCGCTTTTGTGCATTTCAGAGATACCGGCTCTCTACAAGCCCAGGGTACCTATGCGCGGGTTACAGGCCGCGAGTGTGTAGCTTGCGTGCCGCCTCAGCAATAGAGCCGGAGAGCGAGGGGTAGACCGTGAAGGTATCCGCCAGGTCGTCCACCGCGAGCTTCTTCTCCACCGCCAGAGCAATGGGGTAAATCAGCTCGGAAGCACGCTGACCAACCACCACACCGCCAATGACAGTGCCGGAGTGGCGGCGAGCAAAAATCTTCACGAAGCCATCACGCATCGCCATCATCTTCGCACGCGGGTTAGTGCTCAGCTGCAGGGTCACCGCGTCACCACGGTAAGCACCCTCGGCAAGGTCCTTCTCACTCACGCCCACGGTCGCAATCTCCGGGGAGGTGAAGATGTTCGCGGCAACCTTATCGGTGCGCAACGGACGTACCGCATCACCCAGGATGTGCGCCATAGCGATACGACCCTGCATCGCAGCCACGGAAGCCAGCGGGTACACGCCCGTGCAGTCGCCAGCGGCGTAAATGCTGTTCACGCTCGTGCGGGACACACCGTCCACCTTAATATGACCGCTCGGGGTCTGCTCCACACCGGCTGCTTCCAGGCCCAAATCTTCAGTGTTCGGAATCGAACCAATAGCCACCAGGCAGTGAGTGCCGGACACCTTACGACCATCCGACAGGGTCACGATGACGCCGGAACCGTCCTCGGTGCGCTCAACAGCCGAAGCACGCGAGCGCGGCATCACTCGCACGCCGCGACGCTCGAAGACGTCCTCCAGCACGCGGGCTGCGTCCTCGTCCTCACCGGGAAGCACACGGTCACGCGAAGACACCAGGGTCACCTTCGAACCCAGACCGTTATACGCCGACGCGAACTCCGCACCGGTCACACCCGAACCAATCACAATCAGCTCCTCGGGAACCTCGCAGAGGTTGTACAGCTGGGTCCAGGTCAGGATGCGCTCACCGTCAGGCATGCCGGTCGCCATTTCACGCGGATGCGTACCCACCGACAGCAACACAAAGTCCGCCTGCAGGGGGTAAACCAGACCCGCCTCGTCAGTCACCTGCACGGTGTGGCGGTCCAGGAGCTTACCGGTACCGTGAATAATCTTCACACCCGCAGAAGCCAGAGCACGCTTAATATCGGCAGACTGCTGCTGAGCCAGGTCGCGGACACGGCGGTTCACGCGGTCCATATCAACACGAAGCTGCGGTGCCTTACCCTTCGTATTTTCGATGCCCAGGCTACCCGCCTCGGAGAAGCGGGTCATCATATCCGCCGTAGCAATCAGGGTCTTAGAGGGCACAACGTCAGTCAGAACGGCGGAGCCACCAATGGCATTACGCTCGATCAAAGTCACGTCCGCGTTGGATGCGGCAGCCACCATCGCTGCCTCGTAGCCGCCGGGGCCGCCACCAATAATTACAATTCGCTGAGATGCATAGTTCACCGTTGAAGTCATGCCTTAATTGTGAGCTATGCCGCCTGCGTGGGGCAAACGCACTCGCCGTGCAGATGTGCCATATTGTGGCAATCTGCACGGCGAGCATTTTCTGACGCGGTAGCCCGGTATGACCGGGCGCTCCCCTATTCTTCTAGTCTCTAGTCTTCGAGAGCCTGCGGCTTCTCCGAATAAATCGAGTTAATGAACTTCTCAGCCCACTGCAGCATCGCGCCGTCCACCAGGTCCTTACCGCCGACCGGCATGGTCTTCGGGCGCGGCACCAGCGTCAGCCAAGTGTCCATACCCTTCGGCTGAGCGTGCGTGGACCCCGGGTACACGCGCTTCAGACGCATCTGACGGGACTCCGGCAACGGCGTAGCGGTCACCACGCGAACCTTCGGACCCAGAACCACCAGCTCATGGATACCGGCAGCACGGGCGTGCATACGCACCGTCGCCACGGCAAGCAGGTTCTCTACCGCCTCCGGCAGCTCGCCGTAACGGTCGACCAGTTCTTCGCGAGCCTCCGCAATCTTCTCTTCGGTATCGGCGGCAGCAATCTGGCGGTACGCTTGCAAACGCAGACGCTCCGAATCAATGTAGGTGTGCGGAATATGCGCGTTGACCGGCAGGTCAATCTTCGTCTCGACCTCGCGTTCTTCCTTCTCACCGCGGTAGTTCGCCACCGCCTCACCCACCAGGCGCAGGTACAGGTCAAAACCAACACCTGCAATATGACCGGACTGTTCGCCGCCGAGCAGGTTACCCGCGCCGCGAATCTCCAGGTCCTTCATGGCAAGCTGCAGACCCGCGCCGAGCTCGTTGTGGGTCGCCACGGCCTTCAGACGTTCGTGGGCAATCTCGCCGAGAGTCTTGTCCACCGGGTACAGGAAGTACGCGTAGGCGCGCTCGCGGCCACGACCCACGCGTCCGCGCAGCTGGTGCAGCTGGCTCAGGCCGTAGTTCTGGGCGTGGTCCACAATGAGCGTGTTCGCGTTCGAAATATCCAGGCCGGTCTCCACGATGGTCGTGCACACCAGCACGTCAAAGCGGCGCTCCCAGAAGTCCACGATAATCTGCTCCAGGCGCGACTCACTCATGCGGCCGTGCGCGGTGGCGATGCGCGCCTCCGGCACGAGCTTGCCGATTTCGGCGGCAACATCGTCAATGTCAGCCACGCGGTTGTGCACGAAGAACACCTGTCCCTCACGCATGAGCTCGCGACGAATCGCGGCCGTAATTTGGCTGTCGGTGCGCGGGCCCACGAAGGTCAGCACGGGGTGGCGTTCCTCGGGGGCGGTCGCCAGGGTGGAGGTCTCACGAATACCGGTTAGCGACATTTCCAGGGTGCGCGGAATCGGGGTTGCACTCATGGCGAGCACGTCCACGTTGGTGCGCATCTGCTTGAGCTTCTCCTTGTGCTCCACGCCAAAGCGCTGCTCCTCGTCAATAATGACCAGGCCCAGGTCCTTGAACACTACGCTGTCGGAGAGAATGCGGTGGGTACCGATCACCACGTCCACCGCGCCGGAGGCGATTTCTTCGGTAATCTGGCGGGTTTCCTTCGCCTTCTGGAAGCGGGAGAGCACGCGAATCTTCACGGGGAAGCCAGAGAAGCGCTCGCTGAACGTCTCGTAGTGCTGCTGGGCGAGCAGGGTCGTGGGCACGAGCACCGCGACCTGCTTGCCGTCCTGTACCGCCTTAAACGCGGCACGTACGGCGACCTCGGTTTTGCCGAAGCCCACGTCGCCGGAGATGAGACGGTCCATGGGGATTTCTTTCTCCATGTCCTCCTTTACCTCGTGGATGGCGGTGAGCTGGTCGGGAGTCTCGTTGTAGGGGAAGGACTCTTCCAGCTCTCGCTGCCAGGGGGTGTCTGCGGCGAAGGCGTGACCACGCGAGGCCTGGCGTGCCGAGTAGAGTTTCACCAGGTCGGCGGCGATTTCCTTGACTGCCTTGCGAGCGCGGGACTTGGTCTTAGCCCAGTCGCTGCCGCCCATCTTGGACAGGCTCGGGTTCTCGCCCCCCACGTAGTTGGAGATCAAATCCAGCTGGTCGGAGGGTACGAAGAGGCGGTCGGGCGCGCCACCGCGCTTGGCGGGGGCGTACTCGATGACAAGGTATTCCTTCATGGGCTGCACGCCGTTGACCGGGGATGCACCAGCAACCGGGCGGGAGGTCATCTCGACGAACCTGCCGATGCCATGGCGTTCGTGCACCACGTAGTCACCGGGATTCAGCGCGAGCGGGTCGACGGCGTTGCGGCGGCGGCGCGTCTTGAATTTCTGTCCTGCGGCGCCTCGGGGTGCGTAGGTTCCGCGGCGGCCGAGTAGTTCGGCTTCGGTGAAGACGGCGAGCTTAGCCTCCTCGATAAGGAAACCTGCGGAGGCGGGTGCCTCGCAGACCTCGACGATGCCGTGTTCGAGGTCGCCGGCGGGGTCGGCTTCGAGGCTGGTTCGGCGGGCTGCGGGTACGGCGGGTGCCCCTTCGCCGGAGTGGAAGAGGTCGATGAGTCGGTCGGTGGAGCCGCGGCCGTTGGTGAGGGCGAGGACGGTCCACTGTTGCTGGATGAGGTCGCCGACCTGGCTGAGCATGCGTTCGACGGAGCCGTTGAATGCGGTTGCGGGGGTGGCGTTGACGGTGTAGGTGTCGATTCCGTCTTCGATGGCGTCGGCGATGCTCTGGTTTTCGAGTGCGCCTGCGGCGGCGTCTTCGAGCAGGTCTGCGTCGGTGACGAGTTCGGTGATTTCCCACCAGCTGAGTTTGTCTTCGAGTGCCTGTGTGGTGGTTTGGTCGATGGTGCGGAATCCGCTGTCGCTCATGCGGAGCTGTCCGAGGTCGATGGGTGCTACTGCGTCGGCTTCTGCGGAGGTGTCCCAGGCGGCGGCGAGGAATTCTTCGTTGGTGGCGACGAGGTCTTCGGCGCGGGCACGCACACGCTCGGGTTCGACGTTGATAATCATGGACCCAGCCGGCAGTAGCTCGGTGAGGGTGTTCATGGATTCGATGAGTAGCGGGGTGAGTGATTCCATGCCTTCGACGTAGATTCCGCCGGCAATCTTTTCGAACATAGTTGCGGCTGCCGGGTAGTCGGCTTTCAGGCGTGCGGCGCGGCTCATGACCTCGGGGGTGATGAGCAGTTCGCGGCAGGGCAGCAGGGTGAGTTCGGTGAGCTCCTCTCCCCCGCTGAGGGTGCGCTGGTCGGCGACGGAGAAGTGGCGCATTTCGTCGAGTTCGTCGCCAAAGAATTCGAGGCGCACGGGGGTAGTTGCGGTGGGCGGGAAGACGTCGATGATGCCGCCGCGTACGGCGTATTCGCCGCGCTTGGCAACCAGGTCTACGCGGGAGTATGCGGCGTCGTTGAGGCCGCGCACCACATCCTTGAAGGGGTATTCTTCGCCACGAACCAGGTGCACGGGTTCGAGCTTTTCGATGCCGGTGACGATGGGCTGGATGACGGCACGCACGGGCGCGATGACGACCTGCGGGCGGTTAGCCGCATCCCCGGTCATGGCGCGCAGTACCTGCAGGCGGCGGCCTACGGTGTCGGAACGCGGTGAGAGGCGTTCGTGGGGCAGGGTTTCCCAGGCGGGGAAGAGCGCAATGTCTGCGGCGGGCAGGTAGGAACGCAGGGCTGCGGCGAGGTCTTCTGCTTGGCGGTCGGTGGGGGCGATAATGAGGCTGAGCGCTTCAGCGGTGGTGTCGCGTACTGCGGTGGAGATGTCTGCAATGAGCGCGGCGTGGGTTCCGGCGACGGCGCCGATGAGGGTGCGTGCGCTACGTTCGGTGGGCTTCGCGGAGGCGGCGGTGCGGATTGCGGCCCAGCTGCTGAGTTGGTTGAGGGTGTTCAGGAGGGGGTGCAGGGGTGCCTCGAGGGGCTGTGCGGTAGCTTTTCGGGTGGTGCTCACGGGTTCTCCTGAATCTGGGGTCTTCGCTTGCGGCGGTTGAGCTGGTGGAGGGCTTCTATGGATGGTCGGTATTGGGCGGTGCCGGTTGGGGTGTCCGAGTGAATTTGCCTTTATCTCACGGTGCTTTTTGTGCGTTTTGGGGTGTTTTTTGCGGCTTTTCCATTGTAGGACTTGTCTGCTTTTTCTGGCATTTTTCTCTTGTACTCTTCTGTGACGGAATATATTCCTTTTTGCACTCGATTGTCGCTTTCGTGGGTGATATTTGAGTATGGTTTTCTTCCGTGTCTGTTCCTGTGCCACAACGTTCATCGCATGGGGCGCAAATCACACACTCACGGGCATCTTTGCACTTTGTGCACCATTATTTTCACAGCTTAATCCTGTACCCTAATCATTAACGCTTACAGAAAAACCAGACAGTATATCCCCTTCCGGATTCTGTTTACCTCTTCCAACCAACCTCAGGTTTTCAGTATTTACTGCGGTTTTTCTAGTGCGCTAAATTCACCGTATCTTTCGATGTTTCTTCCGGAACGTCGCATCAGAAAGACGCATATGACAACCACATACACGAACAAACCCGCTGAAAAGCACCATGCCCGTTCATGGTCCGCTAAGAAGTGGGCCGCTTTCGCACTCGCTTTTGGTACTGCTTTTACTGCGGCACCGCTTACTCCTACTACCCCCGCCTCGGCTGCGACCGGAACCCATGACGGCTCCAGCAGTGATAAGGCGGCTGCTTCCTGCTATGAGGTCAAGCAGGTTAATCCTTCTGCCTCTTCTGGCACTTACTGGCTGTACACCCCGCAGATGAGCGGCCCGGCGCAGTTCTATTGCGATCAGGAAACTGATGGCGGCGGCTGGGTCATGATTGGCCGTGGTCGCGAAGGTTGGACTGAGTCCTACAATGGCACCGGCGACCCGAACCAGTTGCACCAGAACCCCACCGGCCCTTCCGCTTTTACTCCGGTCCAGCTTCCCGCAAACACTGTCGATGCTCTGCTGAACGGCATTAAGCCTCAGGATCTTCCCGACGGTATGCGCCTGCACCGTGCCCACAATGCGAGGGGCACCCAGTGGCAGAACGTTTATGTTCAGCGTCCTCAGACTGAGCAGTGGACCTGGGCGATGAGCTACGGTCAGCGTTGGGGCACCGTGAAGTTCACCGGTGCCGGCATTAACCGCACCGCTCACATGGGCCGTTCCGCTTCGGAGATGGCTCCGGGTATTACCACCAGCTCGGTGCGTTTCTTCGCTAACCCGAATCAGGGCTACCAGATCGGTTTTGCGTACGGTGCGCTGGTGAACTTTGGTAACGAGAACTCGGATTCGTACATTTACCACAAGCGTGGTTCTGCCGGTTACTCTATCCCCTTCACTCAGGTGTTCCTGCGTCCGAAGCTGACTCAGCGTGACCTGAACTTCTCGCAGATTGGTTCTGGCTCCGCGGCTAGTAACCGCCGCGCCCTGCCGAATAGCTACACGATGCCCGTTCGCTGGCGCACCAGTGAGCAGACTGGCACCGGCAAGAAGAACGAGATGAACACCTACGTTCAGGCTATTACTCAGGTGGGTGACACCGTCTTCACCGGTGGCGACTTCAAGTACGTTGAGTCTGCTGGCGGCGAGCGCGTGGACCAGTCGTACCTGGCTGGCTACAACGTAGATTCGGGCGAACTGGTTCGCTCCTTCCGCCCGACCTTCAACGGTCAGATTAAGGCTCTTGAGGCGCTGCCGAATAACCGCCTGGCGGTCGGTGGCGAGTTCACCGAGGTCAACGGCGAGAAGGTTGATCACTTCGTCATTCTGGATGCGACCACCGGTCAGATTGACCGCACGTGGGATGTTCAGGTTCAGCGCCGTAACGGTGCTGCGGCTCAGGTGAAGACCCTGCTGGTTCAGGATGGTTACCTGTACATTGGCGGTAACTTCACCCACGTGAAGGGCAACACTTCTAAGGCGTACGCTTACTCTCGTGGTGCCGCTCGTATTAATCTTTCGAACGGTGCGGTGGATTGGAACTGGCGCCCGAACTTCAACGGTACGGTCAACGGCATTACCGCCGCGTCCGATAACTCTACTGTTCACGCTGCGGGTTACTTCACTGAGCTGAATAACCAGCGTGCGTTCCGCTTGGCTGCGCTGAATGGCTCTAACGCTTCGAACATTAAGTGGGAGTGGGAGCCGTCGCTGAAGCTGAACATTACTGACCGTATTGTGTACGCGTTCCAGTTCGATGTTCAGGATGCCGGCTCGACCGTGTGGACTGCTGGCGCTGACCACCTGATTGCGAACTACTCGAAGAACGGTTACGGCCGTATCTCCACCGCGATTTCTAAGTACGGTGGCGACTGGCAGGATCTGCACCTGAGCGGTAACACCATTTACGGTGCGTGCCACTGCGGTGACGTTCTCTTTGAGGGTTCCACCGGCTACCACACCTATTGGAAGGAGTCGAAGGCGGTTCACCGTATGCGCCTGGTCGCAGCGTTCGATAAGGACAGTGGCGAGGTTGTTGGCGAGTTCAGCCCGGTTCTGAAGGGTGCTAGCGGCTACGGTGTCTGGGAGTCCTTCGTGGATTCTCGCGGCAACCTGTGGGTTGGCGGCGACATCAACCGTTCGCTGGGTGCTAATGGTGAGCAGCGCACTGTCGGTTTCGCTCGCTTTGCGCCTCGCGATGTAACTCCCCCGTCGACCCCGTCGAACCTGTCGGTTCAGCGTGATGGTTCGATGGATAAGCTGTCTTGGTCTGGCGTTCGCGAGGCGGGCACCCGTTACCAGGTGCTGCGTGATGACCGTGTGATTGCTACGGTCTCGGGCACCAGCTACGAGGTTGAGCACACCGATGGCGCTCGCTACTACGTGCGTTCCATCGATGCGTCTGAGAATTTCTCGGCTTCTACGGGAGCTGCTCAGGCTTAGGTCAGGTTGCTGATCTATTTTCTTTGAGCCGCCGCCTGTTCCGGGTTCTGCAGGGTTTGCAGGGTTCGGAGCAGGCGGCGGTACACCCGGGGTGTATGTCCCCTATAGTTTTGGTTTGGTCCGGATTTCCCAGTTTGCTATCTCTTCGCCCCTGTGGCGGCTATGATGGGTTGGGATTCATTGCGTCGGATAGGTTGCTTCCGTCCTTTTCGATGATGGGCTGAATCTTTGTCTGTGGTGATTCTTCGCTGTTGGTACGGCAGGGGAGGCTTCACAGATTTTTAGCGTTCCGCTTCGTACGGGTGCGTTGCCATTGTTGGCTTCGTTCTTGAGGGGCGGGGCGTATTCATTCAATTTCCGATAACTACACTCACTGATTCCGGCAGCAGACTCGCTGTTAGTGCAGTTCATACCGCTTCTTCTTTCCCCGATGCGTGGTCACTATGCTGTGCCTTGTGTTGGGTGGGTGTTGCTGTGTGAATTGCATTTTTCTGCTATGTGCCGGTTGAGGTCTCTAGGAGAGACAAATGAATTTTCTTCCGTTCACGCGTGGAGGGCGTTCGCAGGGCGTTGCTTCCTCCGCTTTTGAGGGCTCTCGCGTAGCTTCTCGTTCTGGTTCCCGCGCTTTGGGTGCGGCGGCGGCTTCTTTTGCGATGGTTGCGGCTTCTTTGGGCCCAATTGCTTCGGGCGCTCAGGCTGCTGATGCGCGCTACTACGATGGTTCGTCGAGCGAGCGAGCCGCAGCCAGCTGTTGGGAGGTTAAGCAGAATAACCCGCAGGCGAAGAGTGGTGCGTACTGGCTGTACACCACTAAGATGAGCGCTCCTGAGCAGTTCTATTGCGATCAGGAAACTGAAGGTGGCGGCTGGGTCATGATTGGCCGCGGTCGTGAGAGCTGGACCGAGAACTACTACGGTCGCGGTAGTGCTGATCAGCTGTATAAGAACCCTACCGGTTTTGATGCGGTGCAGCTTCCCTCGAATAAGGTGGATGCTCTATTGAACGGTACTCGCCCGCAGGATTTGGCGGATGGCGTGCGTTTCCACCGTTCGTTGAATGTTGAAGGAACTAAGTGGCAGGATTTCACCGCTAAGCGTGTGGCAAGCCCCCAGTGGTCTTGGTCTTTGCGTGCGAGGATGTACTGGTCGGATGTTACGATCAAGAACCCTTACCCCTACACTCGTTATAACTATTCTTCCCGCGAGTCGCAGATGGGTCGTATTTTCTCCCATGATGCGTACGACTTCCGCGGCTTGTACTTTGTGGAGCAAGCCTCTCAGGGATATAAGCAGGGTTTCTCGTATGGTGTGCATGCCCAGATTGGTAACTGGCTGACTGCGTACAAGATGAACAACCAGTCCTCGTACATTTACCGCCCGGCGAATGATACAAACCCTCCCCTGGTATTCACTCAGATGTTCTTGCGCCCGAAGGTGACTCAGAACGATTTGGCGGCTAAGGGTCTGCACGCTTACGGTCAGCAGGGTGCTCCGGCAAGTAATCGCCGCGCACTACCCAATAGCTACTCTGAGAAGTGGAAGTGGCGCACCAGCGCTGACACCGGCACCGGCAAGAAGGGTGAGATGAACACCCAGGTTGAGGCTATCACCGAGGTTGGTGGCGCTGTCTTTACCGGTGGCGATTTCGCGTACGTTGAGTCGGCAAGCGGCGAGAAGGTTGAGCAGGCGTTCCTGGCGGGTTACGAGGTGGGTACCGGCGAGCTGCGCCGTTCCTTCCGCCCGAAGATTAACGGTCAGGTGAAGTCCGTTGAGGCCCTGCCGAACGGTCTGCTTGCTGTGGGCGGTTCCTTCACCCAGGTGAACGGTGAGTACTACAATGGCTTCGTGATTCTGGATCCGCAGACCGGTCAGATCGCTAAGGACTGGGATATCCGCCCGGTGAGCCGCATTGCTTCTGTCCCGGTGCAGATTAAGACTCTGCATGTGCGTGATGGTTACCTGTATATTGGTGGCTCCTTCACTCACCTGAAGGGTCAAACCTCCCCCACTTATGCGTACGCTAGGAACCTGGCTCGCATTAAGTTGAGCAATGGCGAGGTGGACTGGAACTGGCGTCCGGTCTTTAACGGTACGGTCAACGGCGTGAGCGCTTCTGAGGGCAACACCGATGTGTACGTCGCTGGTTACTTCACTCAGCTCAATGGTGCTGAGGCTTTCCGTATTGCACACATGAAGTCGGGCTCTCAGAAGGGCAGCAATTGGAACCACCAGCCTTCGTATATTCCTGAAGGTGCCCGTCTGAATGATCTGAAGAATGAGCGTCTGATGTGGGGCTTCCAGTTCGACGTTCAGGATGCTGGTTCTTCGGTGTGGCTTGGCGGTACTGAGCACATGATTAGCCGTTACGATAAGGCAACCATGCGCCGCACGTATAGCGCGATTACTCGTGAGGGTGGCGATTTCCAGGATCTGCACCTGAACGGCAACACTATTTACGGTGCGTGCCACTGTGGTGATTACATCTACCAGAACTCAACTACTTGGGAGAAAGCGTGGGAGAGTGCACAGGATGCTCAGACTATTCGCCTGGTAGCTGCCTTCGATAAGGACAGCGGCAAGATGCTGCCGGAGTTCGCACCGATTATGAGCGGCGCGTATGGCTACGGTGTGTGGGAGTCCTTCGTGGATTCTACTGGCACTCTGTGGGTTGGCGGCGATATCCGTAAGTCACTGGGTGCTAATGGTGTGCAGCCGACTATTGGCTTCGCTCGTTACGCACCTCGCGATGTGGCTCCTCCGGTTACCCCGAGCAACCTGAAGGTGACGAAGAACGGCTCGAAGGATCAGCTGACTTGGTCGGGTATTTCCGAACGTAATGTGAAGTACCAGGTTCTGCGCGATGATCGTCCGATTGCAACGGTGACTGGTACGAGCTATTCGGTGGACCACCGCGACGGCGCCCGATACTATGTGCGTGCGGTAGATACTGCGGATAACTATTCGGCAAGTACCGAGGCAGTTCAGGCGGCATAACCCCTCATCAGGACGATATGCACTTTTATGACAAAGAATTTTAGTGACGTTCGTCCTATAGTCCCGGGCTGGTTTTATAACCAGCCCGGGACTTTTTTGCACATAGTGAATCTATTTCATTCATTTACATGAAGGTTTTTTCAGCCAGAGATATACATTTACCTTCTAAATAGGGCATATTAGGTCATTATCTAGGTTCTATTCTCATCATTTATAAAAACGTTATTTTTATGGGTTCAAGTATTCTCCCAGCTTTACGTGTTAGCCTTTAGGTGCCTCGTGACTGCGCGGGGTATTATCTTCCGGAATATAGTCATTCTCACTCCAACCACTAAAGAGGCTTCCTATGTCAGCATTCTTCAAGCAGCCCTCCCGGTCCCGCGTTCTGGGCACTCTGGGCACCCTTGCAGTATCTGCTCTGGTTCTGAGCGCTTGCGCTACTGAAAACCCGAGCACCGACAGCTCCTCCTCCGCTTCTGCTTCCGCAAGCGTTTCCGCTTCTGCACACGCTTCGTCAAAGCAGTCGTCGAGCACCTCTCCCCAGGTCTCTGAGCAGGGCACCGCTTCTGCATCCGCCGCGGCTTCGGGCGAGGCGTCCCCCAAGGCGGACGCTGAGGCTACTTCTTCTGACGGTCAGAAGCTTGAAGAGATTTACACCGGCTCGGAGGAAATGAAGAACGCTTCTTCCGTGCCCGTTGATACTGAAGAAGTGAAGAAGACTACCGAGCTGGTCAATTCTTTTGAGAACATTCTGACTAAGGTTAAGGCAGCTCCTTCCGCTGCTCCCTCTCCCGAACGCACCGCTGACCCGAGCAGCGATGAAGAGGCTGAGCAGCAGAACGTTGAGCAGGCTCGTGCCGTTCTCGATGACGAGACGATTCGCTCCATCGAGGCTGTAGCCGTGGATTCCGCTGCCGCTGAGTTTGCCGTGCAGGCTTCCGAATACGCACTGGCAGGCTGGCACTATGAAGGTTCTTCCACTGTTGTGGGCACTCCCCGTATGACTGCAACTCAGTACAAGGGTCAGCCCGCGCGCATGCTGGAAGTATGCATGGATTCTTCCTCTGTGAAGATCTATGACGAGAATAATCAGCCCGTAAAGGATGACAATTCTCCGAAGCGTTCACTCAATATTTACACCCTCGTTCAGGTCGATGGTCAGTGGAAGATTGCGACCCATGATTTCCCGAACAATCCTGATTGTTAGGGTCTAACTAAAGATGCCGGTTTCCAGCTATGATTCGCTGGAAACCGCGCATTATCGTCCATAGCGCATTAATGTTGATGCGCGTTCAATAACATTTCTTGGCATTCATTTGGAGATATTATGAAAGCCCACCTTGGCATGACGGGCTCAGGCTTTTCTCGTTCTGCTATAACCCGCTCAACTCTTTGCTTGAGCATTGCTACGGCCTTGGCTTTGCCCGTAGCTATCCCCGCTATTACGCCGAGTACCGCTGTCGAACAGACTGCGGATAAAAGGGACTCTGCTTTCTACAATGGCACGACCTCCGAGCGTGCTGCCGCCAGCTGTTGGGAAGCCAAGCAGGCTAACCCCGAGGCAAAGAGCGGCGCCTACTGGTTGTACACTCCCGCGATGAGCCAGCCGACTCAGTTCTACTGCGATCAGGAGACTGATGGTGGCGGCTGGGTCAAGATTGGTGAGGGCCGTGACGGCTGGACCGAAAACTATGAGGGCCAGGGTGACACCTCCCAGCTCTACAGCGATGCCGCCCCCGCATCGTCCGGTTTGACTCTCGAGCAGGGCAAGCCTCTGAGCTCCCTGCCCGCCGCAAAGACCCCGATTCAGCTTTCGGGTACCACTATTTCTCAGCTGCTCAACGGCACCCGCCCCGATCAGCTGTCCGATGGTTACCGTTTCCGTCGCGCTGTAAACACTTCTGGCACTAAGTGGCAGGAGGCGACGGTGGAGCGCCGTCAGACCTCCGAGTGGACCTGGGCTCTGCGTTCGAACGCTGTCTGGTCTAACGCGGTCGTCACGAACCCTAGCGAGTTCTCTTCCTACGACGAGAATGGCCGCAGGGACTGGCTTAACGGCGAGTGGCAGGACCATATGCTGGGCGGCCAGAACTACGGCTTCAGGACGATGCTCTTTGAGGAAATGGCCTCGCAGGATTACCGTATGGGCTTCCGTTACGGTGCGAACGCTCCCATTTCCCAGGATGGTTCTGAGCCGGCGATCACCGATGCGCAGAACTCCTACATTTACGGTAAGGAAAGCAACGGTGAAACCTCTTTCGGTTACACCCAGATGTTCCTGCGCCCGAAGCTGACCCAGAACGATTTGCATCTGGGTGCTATCCCGGATTCCGGTACTCAGGCGAGCGCTCGTCGTGCCCTGCCCAGTAGCCGTTCGGCGGATTGGCGCTGGCGCACCAGCTCTAAGACCGCCTCCGGTAAAACCGGCGAGATGAACACCTATGTTGAGGCCATCACCGAGGTCGATCACGGCAACGGCACCTCCAGCGTGTTTATTGGCGGCGACTTCGAGTACCTTGAGTCCTCTACCGGTGAGCATGTTGCGCAATCTAATATTGCTGCTTTTGACCCGGAAACCGGCGAGTTGCGCCGCGACTTCAAGCTGACTGTTAATGGTCAGGTGAAGGCTGTTGAGGCTCTGCCGAATAACCGTCTGGCGGTTGGCGGCACCTTTACCCTGGTTAACGGTAAGAAGCATGAGAGCTTCGTCGTTGTTGACGCTACGACCGGTGAAGTTGCCCCTGAATGGGCCCAGGTTAAAGTCGAAGATCGCATTCGTACCGAGGTCATGACGGTGAAGACCATTCACCGTCAGGGTGACTACGTGTATATTGGCGGCACCTTTACCCACATTTATGAAAGTGAAAAGGCGGGTGAGGCGTATTCGCGCAATATTGCCCGTTTTAAGTTGGGCGAGCCTTCTAACGGTGTGCCCGGTATTGTGAGTATAGACCGTAACTGGCGCCAGGTGTTCAACGGTACTGTCAACGGTATTAGCGCCTCCGCTGATAACTCTCATGTTTACGTAGCCGGTTACTTCACCTGGCTCAACGGCGGCCTTGCCTACCGCGTGGCTGATATTACTCAGCATATGCAGAAGGGCAGCCCGTGGGCGTACCAGCATTCTGAGATTCCTGCCGGCGCTAATGTCTCTGACCTGCGTAATGAAACCAAAATTTGGGGTTTCCAGTTCGACGTCCAGGATGCCGGTACCGGCGTCTGGGTGGGCGGTACTGAGCACCTCATCTCTCGTTACGATAAGGCCTCTCTGACCCCCACCTACACCGCGATTACCCGCGAAGGTGGCGACTTCCAGGATCTGCACCTGCACGGTAACACCATCTATGGCGCCTGCCACTGCGGTGATTTCCTCTACCAGGATTCGCGTAACAAGCGGACCCCCGTGGGCGGTTCGAGCGTGATTCACTCGGTCAAGCTGGTTGCCGCGTTTGATAAGGACAGCGGTAAGATGCTGCCGGAGTTCTCCCCCGCTATTAAGGGCGACCATGGCTTCGGCATCTGGGAGTCCTTCGTGGATTCGAAGGGCACCCTGTGGGTTGGCGGCGATATTCACCGTTCACTGGGTGTTCACGGCACTCAGGATACCGTCGGTTTTGCGCGCTTTGAGGCTCGCGATGTGACTCCTCCGGCTACCCCGCAGAACCTGCAGGTTGAGCTGAAGGATGATAAGGACGTTCTGACCTGGGATGCTGTGCAGGATACCGGTAGTGTCCGCTACCAGATTCTGCGTGACGACCGCGTCATTGCAAGCACTTCGGGTACGAAGTTCGAGATTGACCACACCGATAACGCACGTTACTTTGTGCGTGCTGTGGACACCTCGGATAACTACTCTGCCTCTACTCCGGTTCAGGTAGCTCCGGTTCGCCCGACTCCTACCCCCACGGAGACCGCGACCGAGACTCCTAGCGCTGATCCGACGGCAAGTGCTGACCCGACCGCGAGCGCTGACCCCAGTGCTTCGGCAAGCGCTACCCCGAGTGCAGAAGCAACTACTGAGGCACCGAAGGAAGAAACTCCTAAGGACGATCAGAAGGATGAGGCCGCTAAGGACCAGATTGTTCTGCCCTACGCATCCGAGTGGAAGTACATGGTTGCTGCCAATGCTCCCAACCGTAAGTACGGTTGGAAGTACAACTTCCACTTCACCCTGGAAGATATCGCGCAGGAAGCATGGCAGACCGGCAAGACCCCGATTGGTGTCGGTACCGGTAACCTCAACACCTCCGTTAATGTTCCGCTCGTGCGTACCCGCCACAACATCTACGCCTACACCACCATCCAGCTCACTCGTGAGCAGGCGAGCCGCGACCTGGTGCTGACCACCTACGCGGATGACGCTATTGCGGTGGGTGTCAACGGTGAAGAGGTTGGTCGTTCCAACTTCGACACCAGGGGCAAGCTGTGGAATAGCGTGGTAGCTTCCAGCTCGGTAGATACCGCTGAGGCCCAGAAGACTCCGGTGACCTTCACGGTTCCGGCTTCTCAGCTGAAGGCTGGCGAGAACCTGATTGCTGTTGAGGTTCACCCGGCATTCACTCGACGCAATATTCTACCGAACGTGAGCTTCGATCTGCAGGCTACTTCCAAGGCACCGGTTGCTGAGCAGCCCGCCGAGAAGGAAGCCGACAAGGAGGCGGAGGCTCCCGCCGCAAACGAGGCTGAGCAGCCCGTGGTCGATAACGCGAACAACGCAGCAGCCGACCAGGGCGAGCGACGCGTCGCCAATAACGGAGTCGGAACCCGCGTTCCGATGCAGTCCCGAAGGAACTAATACCTTCTAGACAATCTCAGCTAAATGGGGTTTGATTTTCTGAACGATTCAGGAAATCAAACCCCATTTGCGTATGCTCCCCACTTTTCTGTGTTTTTTGCATCATTTATTCCCATTATTTGTGATTCTGTTATGTGTGTCTCTGCACAATGTTCAGAAATATTTTCTAAAGCCAGAATTCACAGGAACAAAGCGCCGATAACCCCGCCTAACAGCACGCCGAACCCACCTAATGAATCCCGCAAATCTGCACTAAAGCGCATTGTCAGGGGCTTTTTGCGACACAATTATTGACCCTGACCACACCCACCCTGTCGCACTTTATCTCGTTGTAAAATATCTATATAGTGGTGTATGTGAAAAAGGGACCAACCACCTCTTTTTTCGCGTGCGGGACTTCCGGACTTTCTCGCAACCGCCCCGAAAGGGAGTAATTCACTCTCCTTCACTCCTCTCACCGATTAAAAAGGAATGTGCATGTCCACCTCTGAGGCACCTCACGCCCCGAACTCCGCGCCCGCATCGGGATTTGCCGCGAAGTTCTCCCACACCCTGCGCTCCCTTGAGGCAGCGCAGAAGCCCGGCATTGGCGTTCCCGCCTACACCCGCTGGGTCAACCGCCGAGTAGCACGCTACTTCGCCGCGGCAGCTGTCGCACTGGGCATCACTCCCAACGGCGTCACCGCAATTTCCGCTGCATGTTCTGCAGCTGGTCTCATCGTTCTGATTACCTGCCCGCCTAGCGTTGGTGTGGGTATCTGCGTTGCATTGCTTTTCGCTCTCGGTTACGGTCTGGATTCCGCTGACGGCCAGGTTGCTCGCGTGACCGGTGCATCCTCCCCTGCCGGTGAGTGGCTCGACCACGTAGTCGACTCCATCCGTGTGCCCTCCGTGCACATGGCAACCCTGCTCTCCTTCCTGCTGTACCCGGCGCATTACTCCTTCACCGGTTCCAGCGCATTCAACGGCTGGATTATTGCTATGCCGATGATTTTCACCGCGCTGACCGCCGGTCACTTCATGAGCCAGATTCTGGCTGAGCAGCTGCGCAACAACCGCAAGACCGCGGCTCCTCCGACCGGTGGCCCCCTGCGTTCCTTCATCAACCTGCACATGGACGCTGGCACCCTCTGCTGGATTTACATTTTTGTTGGTTTCGGCCCCGTATTCGTCATCGTCTACGCGCTGCTTCTGCTGGCTAACGCCGCAACTGTTCTGCTGTCCATGCGTCGCAAGTACGTTAGCCTCGCGACCCCCGCTGAGTAAGGAGAAACCCAATGATGCACTTCACCTCTCGCAACCCTGCCGTTTCCGCCGTGATTGCAACCAACGGCAAGCGCCCCGAACTGCTGCGCGTGGCGGTACGCTCCATCCTTGAGCAGAGCTACCGTGGCTTCGTTGAGGTTGTTGTCGTCTTTGACCGCGTTGAGCCCGACCATCTCGAAGATATTGAGGTCGGCGAGAACCGTGCTCTGAAGATTGTCTCCAATACCCGCTCCGGCGGTCTGGCTGGCGGCCGTAACAGCGGCATTATCGCCTCCAGCGGCGAGATGATTGGCTTCTGCGATGACGACGACTACTGGATGCCGTCCAAGCTCACCCAGCAGGTCGCTCTCTGGCGCGAAAACCCCGAAGCAGCCGCTATCTCTTCGGGTATTACCGTCCGCTCCGGCGGTCAGGACATCGTACGCCTGGCGCCCGAGCGCGCAACCTTCGCGGACTTCCTGCGTTCGCGCATTACTGAGATTCACCCCTCCGCCATGCTGTACTCCCGTGAGGACCTGCTCGGTGTTGACGGTGAGCCCGCCCGCATCGGCCTGGTCGATGAGGAGCTGCCCGCCGCTTACGGTGAAGACTACGACCTGCTGCTGCGTGCAACCCGCCACGGCGATGTGCTGAGCGTACCCGAGCCGCTGATTCTGGTGCTCTGGGACCGCCCCTCTTTCTTCTCCGGCAAGTGGCAGTCCATGGTTGACGGTCTGAGCTACATTCTGCGTAAGTTCCCCGAATTTGAGCAGGACCCCAAAGGCCTGGCACGTATTGCCGGTCAGATCGCCTACGCTCAGGCGTCTCTGGGCAACAACAAGGAGGCGCGCGCTTACGCTCGTGCCGCTCTGCGCCGTGACCCCAAGCAGCTTCGTGCTTGGGCAGCATACGTTGTATCCACCGGCATTATTAAGCCCGCTACGCTTCTTGATCTCGTCCAGAAGACCGGTCGAGGTCTCTAGCCAGGTATCGCACAGACATGGTTTCCTCTTCCGTTCTTTCTCATCCGGGTGCTTCGCCCGTGGCGCTAAAGGATTCCGCGGGGTCGGCTAGTACGCCGCCCAGCGGTATTCTGCGTGCCCGCGCGCGCATCCGCCCGATGTCGACAGCGCAGAAGAAGCTCCCCGCCTGGCCCCTGCTGGCGTTGCTGTACGGCTTCCCGGCGCTGTGGGCTATGGGGTTGCTTCAGATTGCGCCGCTGGTACTGGCTGCGATCATGCTTTTTTACCTCATCATTCGAGGTAATGTGCGTGTGCCCGGTTCCCTGTGGGTGTGGGGCGCATTCTGCGTGTGGGTTGTTGTTGCGGCACTTGCTCTGACCCGTTCCACCGACATGATCGGTTGGGGTCTGCGCTTTGTGAACATTCTCAGTGCAGGCATTTACGCCCTGTACTACTACAACGCGCGTTCCTCTATTAGCCTCAACAGGTTGTTGGGTGGTCTGGCGACCCTGTGGGTGACTCTCATCGTTCTGGGTTACGGCGGTGTTCTCTTCCCCGAATTCCGTCTGCGTACCCCGATGAGCTTCATCATGCCTTCTGGCTTTATGCAGAACCCGCTGGTGCGCGACTACATGCTTCCGCCGCTGGCGGAGGTTCAGCGTCCGTGGGGCGCTCCCGAGGCGTATATTCGTCCCTCCGCACCGTTCCCCTACGCGAATAGTTGGGGTTTGGCGTACACCCTGCTCACCCCGGTGATGCTGGCGTGCCTGCTGCGTCTGCGTTCCATCTGGCTACGTATTGCTCTGCTGATTGGCATGGCGCTTTCTACCGTGCCGGCGATTGCAACCAGTAACCGCGGCATGTTCATTGGTCTGGGTATCAGCGCGGCGTACGTTTTGTTGCGTCAGTTCCTGGCGGCTAATTGGCGTGCTGTAGGTATGGGTATTGCGGCGATTGCGGCTGTGGTTGTGGCGCTCTTCGCTTCGGGCACCGTGGACAATATTCTGGGTCGTCAGGACTACTCGGACTCCACCGGTGGTCGTGCGGCGCTCTACCGTGCCACCTGGAAGGCGACTTTAGAGTCCCCGATTATCGGTTACGGCACTCCGCGTATGGAACCGAGCATTGGTGTGTCGATGGGTACCCAGGGTTACCTGTGGACTCTGATGTTCTGCTTCGGTTTCGTGGGCCTGGCCCTGTTCGCGCTCTTCATGGTGTGCACTGTGGCAAGCGGCGCGCGAGTGAAGACTACGTCCGGGTACTGGCTGCATAGCGTTCCGGTCGCATGTTGCGTCGTCTTTATCTTCTACAGTTTCGATATTGCTCAGCTGACCATTCTGATGCTCGCGTCAATGGCGTGCATTCGTTCCATTCGGGATGGTGAGGGGCTATGACGAAGAATCAGTCCCCTCGTGGTTTAGATACTTCTGCGGTTTCATCTTTCGAGGATGCGTATTCGACGGGTGGTCATCCTAGCCGCCGTGCGCGTCTGCGTGAGAGCGGCGAGTACGTGGAGCCGGTGACGGAGCAGGCTGAGCCTGCTGCTGATGAGTTTGCTCCGACGGTGGACGATATCCGTTCGGGTCGTTTTCCGGCGACCACGGCTCTGTCGATTGTGCCTCCTGCTCAGGGCTTTGCCCCTAAGGAGTCGCTCCCTGAGTCTTTGGTAGCGGATTCTGAAGCTACAGATTCTGCAGACACGAACGCTGCTGTGGCGGGTGCTCATCTGCCCGGTTCCCGTCGGGTTACCTCGGCTACTGCTGAGTCTGCCGATTCTAAGGCGCAGGCTGATAGCGCCTCCGCGAAGGATGCGCCAGCAAAGAAAGCTCCCGCTAAGGGTAAGCAGCCCAGCCTGGCGAAGAGCGGCTCTCTTGCTTCGCTGTGCGTAATGTACGGTGCGGGTATCGCATTCGTGACCACGATGGTGGTGTCGAACGGTATTGGTGCTGAGGGTTCGGGCGAGTTTTTCCGTCTGATGGCGCTTTTCGCGATTGCGATTTCGCTGGTGACTTTCGGTGCAGATACTGGCTTGGTTCGTACGATGAGCGCTCAGCGTGCGCTGGGTCGTTACGGTGTGCTTCCGCAGCTGATTCGGTACGGTCTAATTCCTTCGCTGGTGACTTCGGTGCTTCTGGTGGCGGGTGTGTACATCTACACCGAACTGGTGCCGATGGCTCCGGAGTATCAGGCGGCGATGCGCGTCAGCTCGGCTTTCGTTCTGGTTGCGGCGCTGATGACGGTGTTCTTCGGTGCTCTGCGTGGCCTGCACCGTGTGGTGACCTTTACGGTTCTGCAGAATGTTCTGCTTCCTACGCTGCGTTTTGCGGCTGTGGGTTTGGTGGTTCTGTTCTCGGGCCAGCTCATGGATTTGGTGTACGCCTGGACTGTTCCGGTGGCGATTACTGCGGTGGTTGCCCTGTGGCTTTTGGAGCGGGCGTTCCCCAATGAGGAGCATGTGGAGGTTCTTCCTTCTGAGGATTCTCCGACTGAGACGTTCCGTTCGTTCTGGGGTTTCAGTTCTGCGCGCGGTGTCGCTACCGTTGTGGAGACGATCCTGGAGTGGATTGACGTGCTGGTCGTGACGGCATTCTTGGGTGCCGCTGCCGGTGGTATCTATGGTGCTGTGAACCGTTGTGTTCGTGTGGGCACCATGATTGAGCACACCGGACGCGTGGTGACCGGACCGTCGATTAGTGCGGCGTTGGCTACCCGTCAGCTGGATCGTGCTCGAGAGATTTTCTTGTCGACCACTCGCGTGTTGACTGCACTGTCTTGGCCGTTCTACCTCTCTCTGGCGTTCTTCGGCCCCGTGCTGTTGCATTTCTTCGGTAAGGGCTTTGAGGCTGGCGCCGGTATTCTCTGGGTGATTTGCCCGGCGGCGATGCTGTCGATGAGTGCCGGTGGTGTGCAGTCTGTTCTGCTGATGAGCGGTAAGAGCCGCTGGCAGCTGTTGAACAAGCTCTCCTCGCTGGTGGTGGCTGTGACCTTGAACTTCACGCTGGTTCCGGTTTGGGGCCTGTACGGTGCGGTGACGGCGTGGGCCTCTGCTCTGCTGATTGATACCTTCCTGGCGAGCTACCAGGTATTCCGCCTCGTTGGTATTCGCGCTTCGGTTCGCGAGATGGCTCCTTCGCTATTCTTGGGTGCGGCTGTTCCGACGGTGTGTGCTCTGGCGTCTTTGGCTTTCTTGGGTCAGAGCGTGCTGGGTGTCATCGTGTACGTGGTGCTGCTGGTGCCGGTGTACGGTGCGGTGTTGTTCCGCTTCCGCAAAGCACTCGGTATTGAGCGTTTCCTTTCCGCCCGCCGCGCGAAGTCTTAGCCTTCCGCTTCTTCTACGTTTTTCTCCGATATATAGTGTCCGTTTCTCTTCCTCTAGGATGTCCTCATGGATAACACCTCTCATTCCTCCTCGGTTACCCTTGGCAGCCAGGTACGTCGCATTTTCCGACACCCTCTGCTAATTCTGCTGTCAGTCGTGGTTTTCGCTGTGGCGGGTGCCGTCTACGGCTACATGACCAATAGCAAGTACACTTCTAAGGCTTCGCTGGTTGTTTACCCGCTGGTGGTTGATCCCGCCGGTACCGGTAGCGCTAACTCCGCGAAGGTGGATATTGCGACCGAGTCTCGTGTTGCTTCCTCTCGCGAGGTTGCACAGAACGCGGCAAAGTCTCTGATTGCTAATGGCGATACCCTCTCTGAGGCTCAGCTGACCAGCCGCCTCATGAACTCCGTCAAGGTGACCGGTACCTCCCAGACTGCTGTTCTGGATATTGAGGTGACCCGCCCCAACGGCACGGATGCGGCACGTTACGCTAACGCTATGGCGAACGCGTACCTGCAGGTTCGTTCCGAGTCGCTGAAGAGCAGTGTTGATTCTGCTCTGCACCAGATTGATGAGCAGATTTCTGCCCTCGAGGGTGACAATAACCGTGCGGGTCTGCTCTCTCAGTTGCAGGACCGTCGCGCTCAGATTCAGCTGACTTCCACTACCGGTGGTCGCGTGATGAGCGAGGCTCAGGTTCCTTCTTCTTCCTCAGCTCTCGGCCCGGTGAAGATGGGTATTGTTGGTGCTGTTGCCGGTCTGCTGATTGGTGCTGTGCTGGCGTACGGTCGTGACCGCACCATGCGTCACGTTGGTTACGCTGATCGCCTGGAGGATGCTGGTATCCCCGTTCACGAGCTGGGTTCCACCTCTGAGGCGAATGACGCGTTCATGCTGCTGCGCACCATCGGTGCTCCTGACGGCGATGTGAAGAGCGCGGGGGCTTCCGGCATTGTGATTCTGCCCGGCACCGACCGCGGTGTTGAGCACCTGTACCAGATGCTGCAGCGTGTTCTGCCCACTGAGTACGCACGTTTCACCGATTACGCTTCGGTTCGTGACGCTCTGACCCGCCACACTCCCGAGTCGCTGGTTGAGAAGAGCGAGACTCCTCTGGTGATTAGCCTGAGCACCGCTACTCCCCTGTCGACCCAGCTGCGTTTCGTTCAAGCTGGCGGCGTGGCTCTGATTCCGGTGACTGCGGCTACTTCTCTGCAGCAGGTTCGTGAGCTCTTCGCTCAGCTGGATCAGCTTGAGGGCGTGAACGCTCTGGCTGTGTTCCTGGACCGCGAGTAATTGCGGGTAATCGGGTTTCTGTTGATGGATGCCTCGCTTCTGTGCGGGTTAGTCCTTCGTCCTTGAGCGTGGGGTGAGGTAACGCCTGTTGAGGCGGATCTGTTGCGGCAGGTCTGTTGATACAGGTGTTGCCGGACCCGGCAGCTCACCCTTATCTTCTCTTCTTATTTTTCTCTTGTATTGGGGCTTTAGGAGAACACTATGACTGAGGCAACTTCCTCTCAGGCACCGAAGAAGAAGCTTCTGCTGGTTTCTAGCAGTGGCGGACACTTGAAGCATCTGACGGCTACTTCTGCTGCGTGGCAGGATTATGACCGTGTGTGGGTTAGCTTTAAGCAGCCCGATGTTGAATCTTCTCTTGCTGATGAGAAGACCTATTGGGCGTATTACCCGACCACTCGAAATATTAAGAACGCTATTCGTAATTTGTTCTTGGCATTTCGTATTTTCCCGAAGGAACGCCCGGATGCGGTTGTTTCTGCGGGTGCGGGTGTTGCTGTTCCTTTCTTTGTTGCGGCTAAACTTTTTGGCGTAAAGACTCTTTATATTGAGTGTTTTGACCGCCCGACTCTGCCGACGATGACCGGCAAGATGCTGTACACCTTTGCTGATCGAATTATTGTTCAGAGTGAGGAGCAGCAGGAGAATTTCCCTGATTCTCGTGTGATTCATCCCATTTTCTAAGAGTGATGAATTTATCCTGGAAATGGCGTCCCCGTGTGTGCTGGGGGCGTTATTTTCAGGGTATAGTATTTATTAAACATACAGATACGCATAAGTCGTGCGCTCCACTGTGGACTCACCATCCAAGCGAACTAACCACTCGCCAGAGAAGCGTATGCGGAGATTACTCACCATTTTCTCCGGCACGACGCCGCCGCGTATACCCATGATGCCCTCCGGATTTTTGCGTCAGGTATACGGGGTTACTACCGATAAATACATAGAGAGGAATAGGCGATGTCTATTCAGAACTTCCCCCACGTCAGTGTTGATACTTCCAAGTTCGACCTGCCCGTATTTACCCCTGCCGTCGCGCCCGTTCGTATTCCTACCAAGACTTACGATTTGGTGGTGTCCCTCGGCACCGACGTTCACACTTTTGATCGTCTTCTGCGCTGGGTTGAGGCTTACCTTGAGGCTCACCCGCAGGTCACCTGCCTCGTGCAGCACGGCCACACTGCGCCCATTAAGCACGCAGACAACCTTAAGCTTCTTCCCGCCTCCGAACTGCTGGACTACTACGCAACCGCACGCGTAGTGCTGGTTCAGGGCGGCCCCGGTTCCATCCAGGATGCACGCCGCACCGGCGCTCTGCCCCTGGCTGTTCCGCGCCGCGCAGAGTTCGATGAGGTTGTTGACAACCACCAGGTCCCCTTCACCACTCTGATGGAGAAGCGCGGCCACGCTGTTGTCGTTGAGAGCCGTGAAGACCTCTTCGCTAAGCTCGATCTTGCTCTGGCGAACCCCTCCCTGTTCCGTACCGCTGAGCCGTACGTCTCCACTCCGGAGATTTCCGCAGCTCAGCTGGGCGAGGAACTGCAGGATCTGCTCGCTGGCAAGACCCACCGCAAGGATTCCTTCTGGGGTCGTCTGAAGCAGGCTGCTCGCGCGCACCGTGCGGGCAAGGCTGAGATGGCTCGCATCGACGCGATGGCTCCCAGCGCCTAAGGTTTTCTTGCTTTCTAAGCTCAGCATCCCCGTGATGCGGTGTGGGAGGTGCCCTGCCGGGTGCTTCCCACATTTTTAGACCGGCATGCGAATCCTCCAACCACCCTGTGAGAGGCTGTGGATGTTTTCCCTTGTTCACGGCATATTCTCAGGTGGATTCGCGTCGTTACATTGGTTGCGAAACCCCGCGCACCGTATCCTTAGTAAGGGATAATGCGCGGGGTTTTCGCGCACTACGAAAGGAACAATTATGGCAGTTCAGGAATCGACCGTTATCAACGCAAGCGTTGAGCAGGTTATCGAGGCGTTCTCCAGCGAGGACTTCGCACGCTTCGTCTGCTCCGAGGTTGGCGTCGAGTTCGGTAGCTTCTCCGTTTCCGGTGACACCTCCGCTGAGTTCACCGCAACCACCGAGCGTACCGTGCCCGCTGATCGCGTGCCGGACATCGCTCGTAAGTTCGTTGGTAGCGGCGTCTCCATGACCCAGGTGGACACCGTGAGCGCACCGGCCGCTGACGGCTCCCGCACCGTCTCCACCGAGGTGAAGGTTAACGGCGTTCCCGTGTCCGCTCAGGCTACCCAGCACCTGATTCCCGAGGGTGACAAGACCCGCCTGGACGTCAACGGTGAGGTTTCCTGCTCCATCCCGCTGGTGGGCAAGAAGATTGCAGCCGCTGCTGAGCCCCAGGTTGGCCGCGTGCTGAAGGTTCTGGGCACCTCCGCTGAGAAGTGGCTGGCACAGCGCTAAAGCTTATGAGACGCTCACCTTTGAGGTGTAGCTGATATACCGCCAATATACAAAGGATCCCCGCCGTAAGTAATTACGGCGGGGATCCTCTGTTCTTTATGGGTCTCTACGAGCTCTAGCGCCCTGATAAGGGCCTATGCACGTTAGGAGGCGACAGCGTTAGGAAGCAACAATCGCCTCGGAGTACTCGCGCTCGCCGAGCAGCTCGGCGAAGCGGCGCATCTCTACACGCAGGTCGTGCTCTGCTTCGAGCAGGTCAACAACCTTGCGCAGCTTGGTGCTGGAGGTGTGTTCGGTGTAGGGGAAGTAGTGTACCTCCACGCCGACCTCTGCGAAGCGTGCCTCGAGGGCGTTGCCCTTGTCTGTGCCCTTCCAGTCGTCGCCCTTGAAGAAGACGTTGAAGGGCTTCTGCTTCCAGGTTTCGAGTTTGTCGGGGGTGGTTTCGACGTGCACTTCGTCCACGTAGTCGATGTGGCTGACGATAGCGGCACGCTCTTCGATGGGGATGACGGGACGGCGGCCCTTGGTCACTTCCAGGACGTCATCGTGCACAACGCCTGCAATGAGGTAGTCGCAGTTTTCCTTGGCCTTGCGGAGAATCTCGAGGTGGCCGTAGTGGAAAAGGTCGTAGGCGCCTGCGGCGTAGCCAATAATCATGGGGCTTCCTTGTGGTTGGTAGCGGCGATGGGTATTCCGGTGTGGTTGAGGTACCGGAGGGTGAGAAACATATCCGCAGTCTGGGGTGAGAGCCTAAGAATAAGTGAAGAATGTGCAATATTGAGAAAATATTTTCTTATTATTGCCCTATTTCTTCTCTCTGTCGTCCCAGAGTATGCGGGTCCGAAAAGAGTTTCTCGAGGGTGCTGGTTGGGCGCCCTTCGTCCTTTTATTTTACCAGTCACCTTTTTGGAGGAAAAAGGGAAAGATATAAATATGAGGCGGATACAGTGTAGTATCCGCCTCATATTTTCTATACGTCGCTTGAAATCAAAGAAAGCTTATATAGATAAACAATTAACCGCTAGATTTTAGCGAAGAGTTTTAGCCAGTATTTTCTGCAGGCTTTGACCGCACATGCTTACGTTCTCGTGCAATATTTTAGGTTGAGTAGCCATTCGGTATTTTCGATTGGCGTTCAAATACTAGCTACTCCCCCGCCGTTTCCGCCTACATTCTCAGCGAAGAGTTAGTTCTTGGCTGCTGCTTCCTTGGTAGCTTCTTCAACAGCAACCCACGAGAGCATTGCGCACTTCACGCGCGCCATGAACTTCGAAACGCCAGAGAATGCCGCCATGTCGCCGTACTCCTCTTCGTCCAGAGTCACCTTGCCACGCGAGCGTAGCATCTCACGGAACGCATCCACGTGGCTCTGCAGCTCGGAGATAGTCATACCGGGAGCCATCTCAGAAAGCACAGAAGCGGCAGCCATCGAAATGGAGCAACCGTCGCCTTCCCAAGAGATTGACTCGATGGTCTTCTCGCCATCCTTCAGCTCGTCAGAGAGCACCACGCGCAGGTTGATTTCGTCACCGCAGGTGGGGTTGTACTGGTGGTTATCGGCGCTTGCGTGACCGGCGGGTACCTCTACGAGGTGCTCGCCGCTACGCTGCTTGGAATGCTCCAGAATAATTTCCTGGTACAGGGATTCAAGAGACACGGTGTTCTTCTTCCGTCAGTTGGTCTGTCTGAAAAATTTGGGGCGCTAGCGTCTAACGCATCTACGTTTAGAAGCCGAAGTAGGGGCGCACCTCAGCAAGCGCCTTCAGGAAAGCGTCCACGTCTTCGGTGGTGTTGTAGATGTAGGTGGATGCACGGGTCGAGGCAGTCACGCCGGCACAGCGGTGCAACGGCTGGGCGCAGTGGTGGCCCACGCGCACGGCGATGCCCCGAGTATCGAGCAGCTGCCCCACATCGTGCGGGTGCACGCCGTCGATTGCGAGGGCTACCAAGCCAGCACGCTTGGTGGGGTCGGTGGGGCCGAGCAGTCGCACACCATCGATCTTCTGAACTCCCTCAACCAGGCGGGCGCCCAGTTCGTGTTCCCACGCCTCAACGTTCTCCATACCCAGGTGCTGCAGGTAGCGCACAGCAGCAGCGAACGCGACTGCCTGCGAGACGCGCTGGGTACCTGCCTCAAACTTGATGGGGGCGGGCATATACTCGGCGTCCTGCAGACCCACGCGGGTAATCATGGAGCCACCGGTCAGGAAGGGCGGCAGGGCGTTCAGCAGTTCGGCACGGCCATAGAGGGCACCGATGCCGGTGGGTGCCAGCATCTTGTGGCCGGAGAACGCCGCGAAGTCGACGTCCAGGGCGTGGAAGTCTACGGGCATGTGCGGTACGGACTGGCAGGCGTCCAGCACAACGAGCGCGCCGTGCTTGCGAGCCAAGGCAACCATGCGGGGCACGTCGGTAATTGCGCCGGTCACGTTCGAGACGTGGGTGAACGCCACGATGCGGGTCTTCTCGTTGATAATACCCTCGGCAGCCTCGTAGTCGAGCTGACCGTCCTCGGTGGAGGGGATGTGGCGCAGGGTCGCGCCGGTTCGCTGGGCAAGAATCTGCCAGGGGATGAGGTTCGCGTGGTGCTCAATCTCGGTGGTGACGATTTCATCGCCGGGGCCCAGCGCGAAACGCTCAGCGGCGGGACCGCCGATACCCTGGGAGGCGTTACCAATGGAGTAGGCAACCAGGTTCAGCGCCTCGGTTGCGTTGGAGGTCCACACGATCTCTTCGTCAGTGGCGCCCACGAAGTTCGCTACGGTGATACGCGCATCCTCAAACAGGTCGGTTGCCTCAACCGCGAGGGTGTGGGCGCCGCGGTGCACGGCGGAGTTAGCGTGCAGGTAGAAGTCGCGTTCTGCGTCGAGCACCTGAAGGGGTTTCTGGCTGGTCGCCCCCGAATCCAGGTAAACCAAGGGATGCCCGTTGACCTCGGTGTTGAGGATCGGGAAGTCCTGGCGAAGCTGGCGTACGATGTCGTCGCTCAGCGGGGTGTTGGCGGGGGTGGAGTATTCAGCCACGGGTACCTTCTTCTCTCGCTCATACGCTCCACGGGTCGGGTATTTTCCCGTCGTGGAGCGTATAACGTCATTCTTTTCTAGCTTATTCCCTCACCGGGCTCTTGCATAGTTAGGTAGAGCCTAGTTCACACCTCGACCCGAATCATGCGTTGCCCCGGTTCAGTGCTTGCCCGGCACGGGTCATGTGCTAGGAGCCTGCGCCGTGGTAGCGCTGCTGGGTTGCCAGCAGGCCTTCCTTCACGAGCATCATGGTGGCATCAGCGGCGTTCGAGATGAGGAAGGGCAGGTCTTTCGCTTCGGTGCTGCTGAAGGGCTTGAGCACGAAGTCTGCGGTGTCCATGCGTCCGGGAGGTCGACCGATGCCGGTGCGCACACGGTAGTAGTCCTTGGTGCCCAGTGCCTTGGTGATATCGCGCAGACCGTTATGACCGCCCTCTCCCCCACCAATCTTGAGCTTAATGGTGTCGAAGGGGATATCGAGTTCATCGTGCACAACAATGATATGGTCGGGGTCGATACCGTAGAACTTGGCGACGGCGCTGACCGGGCCGCCGGAGGTGTTCATGTAGCCGAGAGACTTCATGAGGATGACCTTGGGGCCACCAAAACCGAGGCGCCCCTCCACCACAACCGCGGAGGCCTTGGAATGCTTCTTGAAGCTGCCGCCAACTTCCTTGGCGAGCTCGTCCAGAACCATCTGACCAATATTGTGGCGGGTTTTCTCGTACTCCGGGCCCGGGTTCC